>ULLT01005102.1_pt1 | contig 13819 bp, 17 predicted proteins | sample 1951451 | NCBI WGS metagenome assembly ULLT01 (sample SAMEA4835530, study PRJEB28245) | human gut metagenome | biome: gut microbiome; material: fecal sample | place: Denmark | collected 2008 | reverse complement strand
ATACCTGTTCTAGTTCCATCTGAATGAGTTTTAACATCTTCCAAAGAAGCAACAACTTCACCATTTTTATTTATCATCTGATTAGATGAATTAACAGTTGAATTTGCAAGTTGCATATAATTATCTACCATACTAGCTTTTGTTAAATCCATTGTGTTGGCTAGGTTATTTGCTTCATTGCTCATTCCTTTCATAGCTTCACCACATTTATTTGTAGATTGTTCCCACATTCCAACAATTTGTCCTGTACTATCATCTATTTTTATTGCTACATTATCCATAGTGCCAGTAATTGTGTTATACATTTGATAATATCCACTTTGAGTAATAGAATCTAAATTAGCATAATGGCTTTCTAATTCAAGTAAAGTATTCTGTTGTCTAGTTTCTTTTTCAGACATTATTTCTCCAGTAATCATATTTATATTTTCGGCAATTTTCTCATTATTTTCTTTCAACTCATTGTAATATTGTGAAAAATTCTCTCTATTTTTAGCAAGTTCCCTATCTCTAGCACTACATAGATTGTCATATTGTTTTTTATATCCTTCTTGCTCTGCACCAGTAGTTTTTTCAATTTGTTCTTTAAGTATTTCAATACCTTCATCATATTTATCATGTGTAGCTTGATTAGCTTCGTCTAGTTTCGCTTTCTTTTCAGTAAGAATATCACTTGCCCCTTTAGCATCTATATTTCTTACTCTTTCAATAAAATTAGTATGCATAGCTTCTCGCTCATCATTATTAGTAGCTTGAATTTCTAATTGTGCCTGCCCTATTTCTTCTTCATTCTTTTTTATTTGAGCATCTATTTCCTTATAATTTTGTTCATTACGTTGCTTAAGTAAATTTTTATTTTCTTCTTTTTTTTGAGTAATAATATTTTTAGCATCATCAAAAGTTTTTCCATATGCATCAAGTGTTTTTTGTTCATCTTCAGTAACAATTCCATCAGCAGAAAAAGCCTTTGCCATAGCCTGTTTGCCTTTATCTTCATAGCTTTGTACCGTAGCTAAAGCTTCTTGACACATTTTATCAACTCTGCTAACTAAATCATTAGTTTCACTTTCTGTAAGATCACCATCTAGTGTAGTTTCATGTAATTGTTGGTTGAAATCTCTTATTTTAGAAGAACAATCTTCAACAGCTTGTTTAAATTCGTCTGAAACATCACCTGAAAAATCTTTATATTTAATTCCCATTTCTTCTAATTCTTCATTAGATTTATGAAAACCACCATCTATATTATCAATAACTTTTTTAAATGCACTCATATTATCTGTAGAGTTTAATATGCTTTCATTCGCTAATTCTGTATGTGTTTTTAGTATTTCATATGAACCACCAACTGCAACAACAGCTGGAGCTAATGCTAATGCAGTACTTCCTAAAGTTCCTAAAGTACTTATTAAGCCACCTGATGCAGTACTTGCTGTTACTGTTGCACTACCTAACGTTCCAATAGCACCTTCTGTAGTGGCTAATGTTCCACTCGCAACTTTAGCACCCTTACTGATGTTACTTAAAGTCTTAATTAGCTTACCACCACCAGATACAAGTTTCCCAACACCTGTAGTTAAGCCACCTACTACTTTAAGAACTCCACCTGATGCAAAAGTTATCAAGCCAGTTTTTAATATTAATTCTTGTGTTCCTTCATCAAGATTCCCGAACCAATCAATAAGTTCCATACCCTTGTCTAAAAGTTTAGTTAAATGAGGTAATATCTTATCACCTATTTCTATGCCTAGTGCTTCAAGTTTACTTTTAAAGGCTGCAATCTTACCTTGTGCTGTATCATTCATAATACTGTACATTTCCTCTGTAGCACCATTTGCTTGATTAATTTTCCCTGACAGGTCATTATATTGATCACCACAACCTGCTAATAATTTATTTAAAGTATCAATTTGTGTTTTACCACCAATGGCAGCTAGGTAATTATTTCTTTGTTCTTGAGTGCACCCCTTTAATTTGTCATTAAGTAAAATAAGAGTTTTTTCAAGTCCTATAAATTTCCCATTTTCATCCCATGCAGATATTCCTAACTCTTTAAATGCACCTTTTGCACTACTTGTGGCACCTGTTAAATTAATTAAAATTGAATTAAGAGAATTACCTGCTTCTGAACCTTTTAATCCTTGATTTGCAAGTATACCAATTAGTGTAGCACTTTCTTCAAGTGGAACTCCTAAATTCTTTAAACTTCCACCACAACTTATATATGCTTCCATCATCATTGTTGCGGTTGTATTTGAACTTCTTTGAGCTTGTGAACACACATCAAGATAGTGAGATAATTGGTCTGTTGATATGCCTAGTGCTGACATTGAATCTGTTGCTAAATCTGCACTTGTTGCCATATCTGCTCCCCAAGCTACTGAAGCTTTAAGTATTGGTTCTGTTGAATTTAAAATTTGATTAACATCATATCCTGCAAGTGCGAGATATTGCATAGCTTGAGCTGAATCTGATGCCGATTTACATGTATTTTCTCCAAGTTCTTTAGCTTTATTAGTTAAAGCTTCAAAATCTTCTCCTGTTGCACCTGATGTTGCTTGTAAATTTGCCATATCTTGTTCAAAACTCATAGCTGTTTTAGTTGCATATCCAGAAAAAGCTACAAATGGAGCACTTGCAGCCATAAGCTTACCACCGACAGAACTTATACCCCCACCAATTGTTTGTATTTTTTGACCTGCACTTTCAACAGTTTCACCTAATTCTTTCATTTTTTTCTTATAAGCATCTACAGAACTATTAAGCATAGCTTTATTAGTATCTTTAATCTGTGCATCTAAGTTTTTTAATTCTGCTTCTGTAAGATTTACATTTCTAGTTGCATTATTTAATTGAGATTGGTATGTTTGTAATTGTTTTTCTGCTTTTGCTATGGCTTGAGTATTTTTTTCTTCTGAATTTTTAAGTTTTTCAAGTTCTTCCTTTTTCTTGGATATTTTTTCTTGAGCCTGTGTCATTTGCTCTTTATAAGCTTGTAACTTAGCCTTAGTTGCATCATATTTCTTATTAAGATATTCTAACTTTGTAGATAATCCTTGAGTGGTACTTTCAAACTTTTTAGAAGTACTTGAAGTTGTTTTGTATATTGAATCTAAATTCTTAATTTCTTTGTTTAATTCTTTAACCTTAGTTGTGCAATTGGCATCTTTGACACCTAATGTAACTAATAATTGTTCTTCACTCAACTTCGCACCTCCTTAATCTAAACATTGTAATTTTCCTGAATCTTTTCCTTTTTCATTTTCATACAAACTACAATGAATATCTATTTGTTTATATAATTTCCTTGGTGTACTATTCCAAAATTCTTCTTCACTTTTACCTAATATAGTTGTGTATACATAGTATAGCCAGTCAAGATCAATTTCCTCATTCTTTTTTACTTTTTTTTTGAATCATTTATTGGGAGTGATAAATATACTAAGTCAATAACTTTATATCTTAAATTCAATAAGAAAAATAATGTATCTCCTTCAACAACTTCTTTTCCAAGTGGTTCTTCTGGTTTATCTTTATATCTTAAAGTACTTGCTATAAAATAAATTATTGTTTCATCATCAGAATTAAATAAATTTTCTATTGCATTACAAAAATTTGTATTTGTTAATTCTTTATATGTTGCAATAGATTTCATGTCAAAACACATAATATATTCTTTATTGTCAATTTTAAGCTCTAATTTCTTTTTTACTAAATCCAATTTTATTCACCCTCTTTATTGAAAAAGAGTAACTATATTTCTATAGTTACCCCTTAATTACTAAACTGTTGCATCAGCAACATCTTTAAATTGCACTGTTTTAAAGAAATTATCAAGTTTCTTTTTTTGATCTGTATCTTCTGAACCAACTTCATCTGAAGCAATTTCATAAAATACTTTTCCATTTGAAAGAGGAATTGCTTTTCCTGTTATATCACAAGCAGTAAAATCAATTTTGTCTGTTTGTGTCTTACCGCCATATTCTTCTTTTCTTAATTTGCAATTATAGTAAATTCTATTATCATAAGAACCATCATCATAGTTAATCTGATATAAAATTGCAACTTTTTGTTGGATATCTGCTGTATTAGTTTCAATTTCTCCTTTTTCATAAGCTTTTCCTGTTAATGCAGCTTCAATTTTCTTACTAAGAGAAGATAAAGTTATTGAAATATCTGCACCAGACACCCTAGATACATATATATTCTGTAAATTATCAGCATAGTTTTCACCTTCTGCATAAGTGTTTTTAGCAGATAATTCTTCACAATCTGGAATTTTTTCAGGTGCTGTGTATGTAATTGCACCTGCTTCACTTTCTTGATAAGTAGCATAATGTAATTTTGAAATTCCTATAGCTTTTTTGCTCATTTTTTTCTACCTTCTTTCATATTTTTTAAATAAAAAAGAACTGATTAATCAGCTCTTAAAAATCCTTTAAACGTAATAGCAGTATTATAAATAAGATTTCCATTACTATCACTTTCTGTATTCGTTGGTTCTGAATTACCACCATTAAATCCATACTCTCTCATTGTTTTTAATATATTAGTTTTGTATTGTTCTATATTGCTTATACAATAGAGATTTATTAATATAGTATAATTAGTACCTTTTAATGTATTATCAGCATAATAAGAAGGATAGGAGGAATAATTAAATATTATATATTCTTTATCCTTCTTGATTCCCTTGTTTATAAAATAAACAGGAAGTCCTATAGTCAATAAAGCTTTACCTATTTTTTTATTCATTCTATCACCCCAATGCTTTATGAACTTTTTCTTTGACTTTCTTTTTTAATTTTTCTTGTGACGATTTAGCAGCTATATTTACAGCATTATCAAACCACAAAATATGATTTGTTATCATCATACCTTTAAATCTATTACCAAATCCTTTATCTTCGTAACCAAAGTTATGAAAATACAATTCCTTCCATTCATCCCAAGGAGCATTATCATTTTTTAGACCTATATCTACAAAACAATTAGTATTTTTATAGCATCTAGGTTCGCAAGTTGCTATGCATTTATAACCTTTTTTTGAAAATTCAGATGCTTTTTTTCTAATTGAATCTCTCATATTATTTGCAACTTCAACAACATCATCTTTTATATCAATATTCTGCAAATTGTTAAGCTTTTTTAGAAGTCTATTTATTCCACTTATTTCAAGTGCCATTATTCTAGTAACTCCCCTACAATTTCAAAATATTTGTGTTTTTCTTCTATATCACTAATGTAAGTAATATTATAAGTCTTATTGTTATATTTAAGCTTACAATCTGTAGTTAATTCTATATTTTTATATCTAATATAGAATCTTTTTATATTGCTAGATATCGTTTTATCAGATAATAATGTTTCTTTACCACTAATATTTAAGATTTTGGCTCTTGTTTTTAATAATGTTAATTCCTCCTCTATTGGAATAAAATCATCATCTTGGCTTTGTTTTACTGAAAAAATTTCTATTGTATGCTTAAACTCTCCTGGATTAATTCTAAACATATACATCACCTCTTATAAAAGATTAATGCAATGCATATCCATAATACTTTGTAACATTCTGTTGTTTTTATCGGAATCAACTGTAAATGATCTATTGTCATACATATCACCAATAATACATAAATAAGCAGTAGTTAAATCCTCATATTTATCTAATTCTTCATCAGATAACCCTGTATATCCCTTGATATATGCTTTTGCACTATCTTTATATACTTCTATAAGGTCGCTATCTTCTTCATATGCATTACAGTTTTTTATGATAATACTATTTGGAACTTCACTAATCTTCATTTTCAGTTTCCTTAGAATTATCTTCTACAGTTTCTTCCTTATCTAAATCAATATTTTTAGCTTTTTCAATAAATCCTGCTTCTAATAAATCCTTTGCTACTTCTTTGTCTTTTAAGTCGAAAATATCACCTTTTTTCTTAGTGATATTACCTGTAAAAGTAACCAATGCTTTATATTTCATAATAAATTATACCTCCTAATTTATAAAATTAGAGGGGATATTCCCCTCTGGTTAGGTTAAGCTGATTTCATTACTAATTTTGCAATTTTTTGTGCATTTTCTACTTTAGAATCAATTTCACACCAAGCTATTACACCTAAAGCATGTTGTTCTGCAAACTTTTCTCTAAGTATTTCTATATTTACATCTTCACTTAATTTAACTGCAAGTCCTGACATATCTCCATAGTATATTACAGTTTTTGATGCTGCTATAGATGGCATATTTTCTGTTGTGTATATGTCTTTTCCAAATAAAGTGTAGCCCCACTTAGAATTAGGATCCTTATTTAATATATAATCACCATCAGAATTTTTAAGCTTTCTTATAGCTTTTCTTGTAGATCTATTCATTATCCAAATAGCATCAGCTTGATATACATCTGGCACTTCTTCTTGAACATCTATAAGTTCATCAGCAGTTAATGCAGTTGCAGCAGCACTAGTTACTGTTTGAGTAACACCTCTTAAACCTTGAATTTTATTATCAGTACCATTTATTAATTCATTTTCAATCCATCTTGCAATACTGTCAGCCATAATATTTATAACTTCTGAAACAATATCAAATTGAGAATTGTTCACAAGTGATTTAGCTATCTTACTTAACGCTCCTGCTAAGAATCCTTTTAATTCAATACTTAAAAATTTACCACTTGTACTTTCTAGGCTCTTAAATTCTGTAGCATAAGCCATTGTTATAGTAGAAGAAGATTCATCATAGTATGGAATACTTAATGTTCCTTTAACATTATATTTTGTTGCTAATTGATACAATGGTGATATATCATGTACCTTTTTTATGATTTTATTGGCAATAGAACTTGGTATTACTGCTCCATTATCACCAGTAGTAAGATTTACATCTGCTCTTTGTTCAACTATACCTCTTATATAGTTTGCAAAAGCTCTTTCTTCTAGTTTTTCTTTATCTTCATTATCGTTACTTGGTTCATCTTTTAATATGTTGTATGCTGCTCTTTTAGCATTTATTGCTTTAATTGAAGTTTCAATTAATTCTTTTTCTTGAATTAATGCATTATATTGTTTAGCTTCATCTTCATTAAAAGATGCTCTTTTTTCATCTTTTTCTAATGCATCAACTAATGCATTTATTTTTTCTTGTATTTCTGCTCTTTTTTCTTCAAGACCTTTAATATTTTTTTCTGCTCTTAATTCAAGAGATTTTCTAATTCTTCTTTTTAACATTTATCATCATTCCTTTCTTGGATTTTTATTCCTCTCCTAAGCTTTTCACAAAAAGCTTTCTTCTTTTCAGAATCTATTTTATTATCTTTTGTCATATCTTCTATAACAGCTTTAAATTCTTCAGCTCTTATTTCAGTAATAACCTTGTCATTACCTCTAGTTTCAATTGATGTTCCTATATAACAAGGCATCATATTTGAATCTATTATAGATACTTCTGATAAATTTAAGTCTTGTACACTTCTTCTTTGAAGAGTTGCACCTTCTGGTTTTTCCCAACTGTCCTTGTTTACTGTAAATCCAAAACTCCAACCTCTTAATTCACCTTTCTTAGCTTTTTCAATTACATCTGCATCAGTAACAGTACATATTGCTCTAAGTCCGATATTATCCTCAAAAAGTTGTAAATTTCCATCAGAAATAGAACCAAGTTTTCTATCTTTGTTATGATCTAATAATAAATCAACATTATTTGTTCTCTCTAAAGCTCTTTGAAATGCTCTAGGTTCTATTCTCTCAATAAATGCACCTGTTGGACTTTGAATAGGTCTACTAAATCTATCTACTGCATTAACGTAGCCATCAATTAGTACACTATTATCACCTCTAACTTCAATTCTCACCATTATCACCCCCTTTCAAGTCATTATTTTTAGAATTTATCTTTGTTGTTTGATTAGTGTTAGGTGTATATACATTGCCACTTGCCGTATTGTAAAGAACGTCATTAAGACCTAAAACTAAAGTATCATTTAATGCTTCGATAGGTTCGTAATCTTCCTTTTTCCTTATCTCATTTGGAGTAAGAATTTTATCCTTAATTGCAATATCATACGCTTTATATCTCTTTTCTATATCACCTTTAAGAAGTTCATTCATATCAAATCCAAAATAAAAAGACTCCTTCTCTCTTTCTAGAAGTAAGTCTTTATTTAAACTTGATATAAAACTTTTCATAATAGGCAATATTGCTGTTTTTATAAACTTTTCATAGTCTGATTCATTAGCTTTACCATCACCACTAATTAATGAAGGTGGTACATATAATAATTTGCAAATTTCTTCACCGTTAGTCTTTTTATTCTCATTAAGTTGCATTTCAGTAGGTGTAGCTGCACTTTCTTTAAAAGATAAACCTTTATTTAGAATAATACAATTTTCACTATTTTCTTTATACATGTTGTTCCATTGTTCTTTTAAATTATCCATTGCTTCTTTAGTCAATTTACTACCTTCATTGTTTATAAAACCTTTTTTATTACCGCCAGTTTTAGATAATATATTTTCATATTTTAAAGAATTATAAGCAACAGATAAAAGAAGTGGATTACTTTCTATAATTCCACTTCCACTTGATCCATCTCTAGTATTTCTTAATAACTTTATAAAATCATAAGGTTTATACTTATTAGCATAAACATAAATATCATAATCTTTAAAAATAGGATTTTCATTTTTTATTACTGACACATCTTCATTTTTAACATAATTTATGCTTTCAATATTTGTTCCTTTCTTATTTATATATGCATAGCCATTTCCAACTAATAAATAATCTTCAACTAAAGCCTTTTTCATATCAAAAGCTGATAGTGTATCTTTTGTATCATCATTCAAAAGCTTTAATCTCACATCATTTTCAATTTCTTTAACCTTACCCTCACTTTTTTTATAAAGTTTAATTGGTATCATTGCAACTGTATTACTTACTAAACCAACACAAGATTCTAATGTTGCTACATTTTCAGCCATTTCTCTTGTTACTGTATCATCTAACACTCCTGCCTTTAACAACATTCCAATAAATTCATCTTCAGATACCTTTTCACTTCTTAACTCTTTTTTCTTTTTACTCCAAAAAGCCATTTTTTCACTTCCTCTCACTAAATAACATCAATGCTGTTATCTTCATACTTATTAAGTTCTTCTAATAATAAATAAAGAGCATCAATAATGCTCATAACCAAATCAATTTTCCCTTTAGATTTTTTCTTATTTAAGTATTTATTTAAGTTAGTATCTTCTGTTTGCCTGGCATTAACAAAATTTATTTCCAATAACTTATTTGAATTATAATGAAATTTCTTAGATAATATCATTTCTTTAAGCCACTTAATAGCAGGATGTAGAAATCTACTATGTTGTACTACTTCTACTGTTTCAAGTCCTTCACTTTCCAATTTTTCAGCAGTACTCAATGCATTTCTTCTATCATATCCAACTTGAATTACCCTAACACCATATACGCCCTGAAGTTTTATTATGAAGTTTTCTACTGCCTTGTAAGAAATAACATCATCACCACAAGCAAAACAATTTCCTTTCTTAATTTCTGCTTTATAGTCAACGTGTTCTCTTTTTGATTTTGCTTCAACTCTTAGTTTAGGAATAAATGCCCATGTTTTAGCAAAAACTTCTTCTGTATCACTATCATATGTAATCATTCCTACACCTGTATTATCATCAGTTTCGGCTAAATCAAGACCTATGTAAACATCTTTCCCTTCCCAATTGTATTCTTCTTTAAGTTTACAAGCTTGAATTTCTTCAATAGTTACATATTCTTCACCTGCATTAGCTGGCATAAAGTAATTCATTGATTTAGTTAAATATTCTTCAACTTCATCTTCTTTTTGCAGGGCCTTTTCTCTATCCTCTCTGATTGTTTCGTAATTTTCTTCTATCCTTAGTGGATTAGCTTGATACATTCCTGTATCATTCCATAGATTTTCTTCATATGCATAATATAAAACTGCAAACATTCTATCGTCTTTTACTTCTCCCTTGAATACTTTTCTAATATATTCAAGGTCACTTTCCATGATAGAATTATCTACAGCATATGCAGTAGTTGTTCTAAATCTAATTGGATTTACAACATTCTTTTGTCCTGACTTCATAGCATTAAAGTTAGAGTTATCTGTAAAATTACCATGTTCATCAGATACAAAAGCACTAGGTCTTATTGAGTTATTCTTGCCACTTTCAGCAGTTCTTGGTTGAAAGAAAGAATTTGTAATAGTACATTCAATTTTACCAATTTGAGTTTTAGACCATGTAAAATGTTTCGCAATTAGTGGACTTGATTCTAATATCTGAACCATTGATTTTCTTATTTCTGCTGCAAGTTCTCTTGTTAAGCATATAGAATAAAATTCACTATAATTTTGTTCTGTTAACATTAGCAATAGAAAAATAAGACCAACTAGAGCAGTCTTTGCATTTTTTCTAGCAATATATAATGTTATATCATTATATCTAAATTTATCTGGATTGTTTTTAAATCTCCAACCAAATATATTAACAATAAGAAAACATTGAAATCCTACTAAATTTTCTAATACTTGCTTACCTGCCACAAACCCTGTTGCAAAGTTAAAAAGCTTTAATAAATTATTTATTATCTTTAATTTATTCAAATCAAAATAATATTCAAAATCATTATTATCTTGCTTTTTTAAATCTTCTAAGAACCATTTACATTGAGTTTCTACTTCCCATGTTGTTATTTCTTTACCAGATACAACATCATCAGCATATTGAATTGCTTTATCTAAGAGTAGCAATTTACTCTCCCCTTAAAGCTTTTAATAAAGGATCTTCTTCTTTATCTTTAACAGATTGATTAATATTAGATATCTTAGCTCTTGATTGAGGACTTAAGCATAATTCGTTACAACACCTATAAAAATCTTTGTCATATTTATCTTTAGCAGACATTAAATCCTTATTCATCATAGCTTGTGGTTTTTTATTAATTATATTTTCAATATACTGTAATCTATCTATAGAAATAACACACTTAGTTAATATAAATCTATCTAAATTACTTAGAATATTACTAGCTTTTAATTCATCAATAATAAAATTAAATAATTTTTCCTGATTTTCATTAAGTTTTTGACTTGGAACAATGTTATCTGAATTTCCTTTTACTATATCTTGATTTTCAGACCTTATTCTTATTTCTTCTTTTGTCAAATGTTTTGACATAACTTCAACTGATTTACTTGGTCTTACCATTTTTCCTCACCTTCTTGTGAAATTTTAAAAATTGCATTTCGGGAATTTTTTTAAATCGTGAGAGGCACCGTACTGATAAAATTTCTTCTCTAAAAAAATTAAGAACCCAGGGGGGATATGATTTTTTTAAATTCTTTATTGTATTTACCTAATTGCCTATCTCCTTCAATGTAATCTTTTCTCATTGTTTTTAATAATTTTTGCAATTTCTTTTTTACTTTACTATTGCTCTTGTATATTTTATGAACTAATCTATGTGAAGCATATTCATTAAGTGGAATTAAGTTATCATATTCAATAGCTTTACTTTCATCTTCAAGAATTTCTATTACATGATGTGTAGTTGTAGCTTGTACTGTAATAGAATTAACATAGAACTGAAATACATCTACATAATTGAAATCTTCTAGCACTTCTTTCCTTAACTTTCTATATTCTTTAGATTCATATATTTTATTATCTGTTCTAGTTCTATCTGTTTTCCTTTTTCTTTTATGAGGACAAATATGTGGTCTATTTACTATGCCACAATAACTACAAGTAGTTTTCATATTGTCACCTTGTTAGATTTAAATAAGCTAATGTACAATCATGTAATATTTCTTTAATTGGCTTCATTACTGTCATACCTTCTTTATAAACAAACACTCCATTCTCTGCTAATAAATTAATCAAATCTTTATTAGCATTTACAGTATTAATAGTTTTCTCTATTACCTGTTGTATATTATTAATGTCTAGCTTAACAGTAATAACATTTTCATCTTTACTAAACTTATTCTTATTATCGTTGCACTTATATATATCGCAATCCTTACAATTTCTAAAAGGTTTAGTACATTGCCATACATCCATCATTTATTAATCAACTCCTCATATTTCAAAAGTCTTGCTCTTTAATTCTTTCTCTTTAAGCTTAGTTAACTTCTTATCATTGGCTACTCGATTAGGATCATCTGACCAATGAACTTTATCTCTATTGTTAAGATAATACTTTTGTGCATTTAGGTCAGGTGGACTATACTTCTTAACTTCCTTAACTTCTAATACTTCATCTACTAGCACTTGTTCATCTTCTATTCTTTCTTTCTTAACCTTCTGTACTACTTCTTCCGTATAATGAAAGCCTATGCACTTCTTAAATAAAGCTTTCTCTACTTCTTGTTGTTTCTCTTCTAAACCTTCCTTAATTGCATCTTTTAGTGCCTGCATATCTTTCTTATGCCTTCGGAAAGTAGAATAAGCCATACCAACTTTTTTAGCTATTTCTTTTTCTGTTAAGCCTTTTACTATCCAAGTCTTTATATTTTCTAAATTATTTAGTATTAAATCTTCTTTAGAATCTGACCTCGCCACTTATTACCACTCCTTTCCAATTATCTCGGCACTTAAAATTAAAGCCGTGATTAGCTAACCATATATTTACATTTTGTTTGTTTTTATTATTTAATCTTCTGTAAGCCTTGATATATAAAGCTTTAAGCCTACTTTTTATACTATTTTTAAATACTCCATAAGCTATAGTATTACTTATTCTATTTTTTAAGTGCATATATTTGTAATATTTTTTTAATCTAACTATAAATAATCTACCCTTTATTTTTGGAGCATTAACCTTCTAAAAAAAATTAAAGCTTATTATCAATTATTTCTGAAGCTTCTTCTTTAACTCCATTAGTAAGCCCTAAATATCTTTTAGTTGTTTCGATATTTGTATGTCCTAAAGCTATTCTTACATACTCAATATCTTTCTTTACTTCCCAAAGTCTATTGGCATAAGTTTTTCTCATACTATGTCCTGATATATTTTTTAATCCTAAACTTTTACCAACATTCGATAATATTTTACTGTAAGATTTTTGAGTTATATAAGTATCTCCTTTATTGCTCTTGAATGCATATTCTGAATTTTTCTTATTCCTTACATACTCTTTAAGAAGTCTGCTCAAGTTATTACCTATTGGTACTTCTCTTGGCTTAGGCTTTTTTTTATTCGACTTAGGATTCTTAATCATATGAGTTTTCCAATCGTGATATTGTTTTTGTTCCTGGATAACAAACTTTTGATTAAGTAATGCTTCTCTAATATCTCCTATTGTTAAGCAAACAATATCTTGAGCTCTATATCCAGTAGCAACTCCTAAAAGAAATAATGTTATATTTCTTTCTTTGAATTTATCACTGTATTCTTCAAGCTTATATTTAAATCTATTGTATTGGTCTTCTGGAATAGGATATGCATCTTCTTTTATATTTACATTAGCCATATACCTCCCTTCCTTTCAATTTTCGCTATTTTTAAATATAGAAAAAGAGTTGCCATTAATAGCAACCCTTAAATTCGTTATTTAATCTTCTTGGTGTATCTGCTGTAAAGATATAACCTAAATCTTTATTTAAAACTATATCGCCATTTTCTTTAGTCTTGTAAATAGATCTGTTTTTTTGAATGAATGACTTATCTGAAATAAATCTATTACATTCATAGTTGATTGCTTTAATACTATCTTTTCTTTCTCTTAAAGCTTCTTGATGTCTATTTCTAAAATGTGAGTAATTA
>ULLT01003570.1_pt1 | contig 16143 bp, 10 predicted proteins | sample 1951451 | NCBI WGS metagenome assembly ULLT01 (sample SAMEA4835530, study PRJEB28245) | human gut metagenome | biome: gut microbiome; material: fecal sample | place: Denmark | collected 2008 | reverse complement strand
TCTGCCCTTGCGACAGCCGCCCTCGTCTGAGTTTCCAAAACAAACCCGACCTCTATAGTAACGGTGGGAGCGTCGCCTAGGTCTGCTTTTAAAGAAAAACTTTTGTTCCTTATTTCGGTAGGAACGGAATCTATCTTTTCTTCGTCTAAGACAATATCGGATATCTCAAAAAATCCGCTGTCGCTTTTTTTGTCGAAAACCGTTATGCCCTTAGTCGCCTCTTCGCTCAGTTTGCCGACTCGCACCCCGTTTTTGAATAACGCAGCCCGTTCGATAGGCGCAAGCATCGGTGCTTTTGAGTTTCCGCCGCCATCCCCGTTACCGCTTATTCCGCCGAAAGCTTTCCCGTCAAACGCTACGATCGGCACAGTGCAGGAAGAACTCGGAAGATTGGTTTCCGACAAAAAATTCAATGCGGAAGTAACCTTAACAAACGCCGACTTGTCCGAAAAATTTATTACGTCATTAAGTCCCGAGCCGTTTACCATAGAAAATTCGTTAAGTTTTTCCATAAATTCCGTCGCTTCACCGTCACAGGTTAGCAATGTTATTTGCGGACTGATGTACCCGGCGGACAGCAAATAGTCGAGATGCTCGCTAAATCCCTTTTTGCTTAATTGCTCGCCTATAATCATTACGCCGCAATGAGACAGTTCCATTTCGGTTCCGGACATCTTTGCCAAATTGGCTAACGCCTCGGGGCAATCGGCTCCGGTTGAATTTATAGTAAGCAACTCCGCTCCGCCCTCTTTTTTTTGCGTAGCCACGATGAGTTCGATCGTCATTATAAGCTCTTCGCCTTTTGCGTCAAGTGCCATAACGCTTACAAGAGCTTTGTCGTCTATGCTCGCATTATCTCTTGCCGGAAATACGAACACCAAACAAGCGAATACAATCAACACTATTTTATATATCAGCGTTTTTTTCTTGTACATGCTTCCTCCTTTTTATCAAAGACGCCGTTATCAGGATAAGCGGAAGCAACACCTCCGTAAATATACATATATATCGAGGCCACCCCGTACAAAGACTCAGCAAAGAGCTTTTGTCCGAAAAGAACAGCTCGCACATTACCATAAGCACGGCAGCGGCGGCAATCGAAAACCAAACTATCTTTTTGGCTCCGAAGATAATTCGCAGGAATTCGGCTATTACATAAAAACTTATAAACATTTGTATAAACACCGATACTATCCATATGCAAAACACGGGAATATCGAACCTTCCGTACAAATAGCTGCCCGACGAATACAAAACCATATTGCTTAAATTATGTCCATATTCGATTATAGAAGGATAATCGCCGTAAGTGGCAAACATGACTATAGCAAAATACATTACCGCAACCGAAGAAACTGCGGCATAAAGCATGTTTCTTGCTATAAATTTTTTTTCGGATTTTACCTCGCCTGTAAATACAAGCAGCACTGCAACGTCTCCGAACCACAACGGAAAAAGGCGCAAACACTCGCCGGTACCTTCGGTCTCTAACGGCATCAGTCCGCTTATATCCAAATTTTTTATCGTCAGCATAAAAAGCAGTATGAGCGCACCTACAACGAAGGGAAAGAACAACTGTGCCATTCGAGCGAACGACCGCAAACCCTTAAGCGAAAACAGCACAAACACTACAAGCAATGCCGCAAGCGACACTCCGAAGTCCACGCTGCCCAAAGTGGACGTACTGAAAAACATTCTTACTTCGCCAAGCATCAATACGAGCTTTATAAAAAGTATGACTATAATTACCGCCAATATAATCCTGGTTACAATCTTGCCAAAGACGCTCTGCATTACCTGCAAAAAGGTTTTGCCGGGATTAAGTTTTATAGCAATCAATACGAGCAGAATTTCCGACAACTCTATCAAAACGAAAATCAACATAGGTATCCACCCGTTTCTGCCTGCATAAATCAAAAACAAACCGGGAACCATAAATATTTTTAATGCCATCACAGACATAAAAATCAAAGCTGTCATTTGTTTTGAATTTACCGCTTTTTCCATCTTGCGCCTCCTTGCCTCGTATGATTGATATTGGGTATAGAACGAGGACGTGTTTTTATGGTATTTATCGGAGCTCGAACCAAAGAGTCGTTTAAATCGCTTTTTACATTAGGCGCAAACGGAGCCATATACGCTACGCCGAAATTATCTAACGTTACAAGTCTGTGCGAAATTACCACGGTTGCAATGAGCAAGCCCAAAAAACCGAACCATCCGCCGGCAATAAGCATTATGATGCGGATAAGACTCATAGTCCCTACTTGGTTAGGTACGGTGTAAAGCGAAATCGAGCTTAAAGCTACTATCATTACCGCCGGAGAACTTATCATACCGGCCTTTACCGCAGTTTCGCCAAGCACCAAAGCTCCCACTATACTCATAGCCATACCGACCGCTCTCGGCATACGAACGCTCGCTTCTCGTATTATCTCAAACAATATAAGCACAAACAAAACCTCGCTCAACGGCGGCAGCGGTATGCCCTCTATCGCATTTATAAGCGTAACCAAAAATCTGACCGGTATTACCTCTTGATGAAACATTTGAAGCGCAACGTAAAATCCGGGTAGCAAAATCCCGGTAACCAGCGATATCAAACGCAAAATTCGCAGAAAAGAAGAAAACACGTTACGCTCGTAGTAGTCTTCGCTGCTTTGAAAGTCTTCTATCATCAAAAAAGGCACTGTTATTACCGTGGGCGAGCCGTCCACTATTATTGCGACTCGTCCCTCGGCAAGTTTAGCGCACACTACGTCCGGTTTTTCACTTACGCCGCTTTGCGAAAATATTGAGTACGGATGTTCTTCTATAAGCGGCCTAAGATAATAACTATCGGTAACGCAGTCTATGTCCACGCTTCTGAGTCTTCTGCGCACCATTTCTATCATCTTAGGCGAAGCCACAGTAGACAAGTAAACCATAGCCACCGTAGTGGAACTTATACGTCCTATTCTCATTTTTTCCACCGCCAGAGCAGGCGTTCGCAGTCTGCGTTTTACAAGCGAAAGATTAGTCTTAAGATCCTCGATAAATCCTTCTCTCGGACCTCTCATCACCGTTTCGGTAGGTGGCTCGGCTATCGCTCTTTTTTCGTATTTGCGTGCGTTTATCGCATACGTTCGATCGCAAAACAGCAATGCGTCGCCGGCAAGCAACGACTCCATCGCTTCGCATTTTTCCTCTATCGTGCGGACTTCGACCGAAGGCAAAAACGCACTTACTTTGCTCGTTTTTCCCGCCTTTTCCGTTGCGTATATTATCTCACGCAAGGCTTTGGAGTCCGAAAGATCGGTGTTTATAAGTAACGTCACGTTTCCGTCGGATAGTTTTATTTCTCTTTTTACGACTACGTCTTTCGTGGCAAATTCGTTTAACAGTTCGTTGGCATCCATCAAAACTATTATGCGTAACAAATAACGTTATAATCGCACCATACGAAAAAAACGATAACGAACACATAATTTCGTTATCGTTTTTTTTGTACGCTATATCGATTTAATTTTCGTCTTCGCTTTGACTCGAACTCATTTTCCCTTTACCGGACTCTGTCTCATCCGTAACGTCGGATTGACGTCCGCAGCCTGCTGATACCGTCGCCTTTGCTTTCTTTCGACGTTTACCGCAAAAATACACAATTAAAAATATTATGCCGGCAACGTAAGGAAGCAGTATCAATAACGGCAAAAGCAAAATCGCAGTCAGGTCGATATCGCAACCGAACGGATCTTTGTCACTACTTAGCGCAAACGAAACGTATCGATCTTTGTAATCGAAATCGAATTCGTAGCCGTCATCGGTCTTTTTCCATTCGACATCGGAGTTTATCAAGTAATACTCGGTATCTACACGGCATTGTGCGCTCATAGTGGATTTCCATAATTTTGCGCCTACAACCGAAAAACCCAACGAATGTATATATCCGCCCGTGTACATTCGCAACACTCCTGCCGAACCATTTACCTCAATATCCGCTGTTTTGCCTGCGGGAACCGTAACGGAAAACTCTTTCCACTCGCAAACTCTCTCACTTTGAGGATTTTCCATAAGCGAACCGTCTTTGTTCGCAATCGCATCGATAAAAGCATTCTTCCAATCTTCTTTGTTGTCAACGCTCGAGTTAAATAATTCGGCGTAATCGTCTATACTCATGTCGTAGCTACCTACCTCTCTTACCTCTACGTTTTGAGGATTTACCTCCGAAACGCAAATAAGTTTGGGCGAAGCGCTGCCGTAATTACCGTCGGTTGTCTTAAAAAAAGCTACAGTGACATATCGGGTAGGATTACCGTCGCCGTCGATTCCGAATCCCACGCTGTTTTCGGTTATCGCAGCCACCTTGTTCTCGGAATAAATCGCAGCGTACAAATTGCTCGAATCCGTAGGCAATTCGACATACATCCTTTGAGCGGCTTCTACTCCGCTAACCAAAAACGTAAAGCACTTTACCCCTTCTATTTTCAGCGAAGGCTCGTTTCGATTTAATCCCTCTAACGCTTTTAATAGGTCATAATCTTCGCCTATATAAGAAATACGTTCTTTCAGCTCTACATAAGTGTCGCCGCATCTTACAACGTCTATCTGCGAATTACCTTTGCTCGGTACCGCAAACTTTTGAGTAATGTCGGTTGCGGTAGAATTTTTTACGTCGTACTTAAACGTTACGTCCGCTTTGTCGTAGTAGCCGCGGGAAGAAACCGATCGAATTTCGCTATTGCTTATTTGAATCGAAGCGTAAGATAGGTCCAACTCCGTATCCCCTACGGGCATAATCGTATACGCAGTCGCAGTCTCAGAAAACTCCGGTCTCGATGAGACGCTTGTGTCGATTGCGCTCTCTCCGTATGCTACCGACGGAACAAATCCCCATGCGGCGACAGTTGCTATCAATATTAATGCGAACAGCTTTTTCATATACTACCCCTCTTAAAAAATTATTCAGGCATATCTGTCGGATTTTGCTCGTCGCTTTGCGTATTCTCCGGCAAATCGTTACTGTTTTCTTGAACTTTCGCTTTAACCGTCTTCGCCTCTTTAAATGCGTCAACACAGTCATCGACCGGGTAAATATAGTCGAATATAAGAGTACCTATTACCAGCGCATGCATTATAAACATAGGAATCGAATAGCGAGTAAAGAACAACACAAATATCAATATGCTCGGCACCAGGAAAATGTATTTACAAACAATCATGCCTACAACGTCTCTCTTCCTTGCATATCCTCTGCTTGCCATGCTTGACATAGCTACTATCAGACAGACAATCAGCAGTCCTGAAACTATAATCTGAACGGCAAAAGGAATGACAAGCAATATTGCAAAAGCCAAAGCTCCCAATGCGTCTTCCAAAGAATTTTCACCGTTTCCGGACGATATATGTTGATCCACATACTCTTGATAATTTACCAAAAACATCGCTATCGCACCTGCCGCAACGACTATTGCAATTATGCAAAGAGCAATTTGCCAAGCGCGCCATCTTTTCGCCTTCTTCAAATCTATTCTACTCATTTTCTTCTCCTTGTTGCCAATAATTACGTATAATTACATATTCGATTATACGCACTATACTAATTATACGCACTATACTATTAATATTGTATCATATCAAAAAAGTTATGTCAAGACCTGCATGTTATACTATTATTTACCGTCATTTTTAGCCCTAAAACAACTTATTGTGCAAAAAAAAACGCATTTGACATGCAAATACGTTTTTTCGTTATAACCGCTTATTATTTTAACTGCTTTATTGTTAAGCTTTCTCGACTATACCTCTCCCCGTTTCGGGATCGAAATCGTCGTTTTCCAAAAACTTGCAATACTCGGTATACTTCATAGGTCTGGCGTAATAATATCCCTGTATTACCTCACATCCGAGTTTTTTGAGCTTATAGTAGTCTGCTTGCGTTTCCACTCCTTCTTGAGTGACCTTCATGCCCATATCTTTGACAAGCTGAATTACGCTTTTTAGCAACATATAATCTCTCTGCCTAGATATTCCGTCCGTAAGAAAGAATTTGTCCAATTTGATTTCGTCTATTTCGAGCGCTTTAAGCGTATTGTACGACGAATATCCGGTACCGAAGTCATCGAGAGAACAATTGAAACCGTTTTGTCTTAACCGCTTGACCGTGTAAGCGAGATACTCGTTATTTTCGTACGCAAAACTCTCCGTAAACTCAAGCGTGATAAACTTATCCGGAACGGCGAATTTCTTTTTTATCTTAGCGTAGTAATCGACAAAGTCGCCTTGAGTAGCCGTTACTCTGGAAACATTGACGGATACCGGATAAACTTTTTGTCCCTTTTCTATAGCCTGAGATATATCTTCGCAAGCTCTGTAAAATACAAATCTGTCAATTTTTACGACAAAGCCGTTTACCTCGAACAACGGCATAAATTCGTCGGGACAGCGGTAATCGCCTATGGACGAATCGAACCATCGAATAAGCAATTCACAGCCGTCCATTCTTTTTTTAACGATGTTGTACTTAGGCTGATAAAAAACCCAAAACTCTCTGTTTTTCAGCGAACTCTCCATTTTGCCTTCGATTTCGGCTTTTTTAAGGAAGTCGCTGCGCAAAACGTCGCTGTAAAAATTGTATGTTACCAGACTTTTATTTTCTTTGGACGAATCCTTAACGACCATTGCCTTGTCTATCATTCTCGGCACGGACTGAGCTACGTTTTGCTCCACCTCGTAGATACTGTAAGTTATCTTAATCTTGTAGTCGTCGAAGCCCGAATAGTTGCCTATAGACAAATAAACGGAATTAAGTCTGTCGATAAGAGCCTGTTTATCTTTGTAGTGCATAAGCAAGGCGTATTCTCCGTCTGCGATATAGGCGTAAGTTTCGTCTATTACAAGCGCATGCTTATACATGTTTCTCGCATACTTAAGCAAATCAGAGCTTGCATATTCGCCGAACTTCTCCATAATAAAGTTAAAGTTATTTATCTTAGCTACGATAATCGCAAACTGAGTGGCCTTATTCCTTTCGAGAATTTCCTGAGTATCACGTTCGAATTTCAGTAAAGTCGGACAATTTAGGATGGGATTTATTGCGCCGATTTCATATATACGTTTTGCGATTTTACGTCTGTTAAGAATAAACGATACGGCTACCGTTATCATCATCAGAAAGAATGCGATCATCGTCGCCCAAATGCTACCTATGAGTTCGTATCCTTCGCCGTAAATTTTGTTTACGTTATAAAATGCGCTTATTACCAATCCGTTGGACTTAAGCGCAGTAACTACGTATTTGTTCGAGCCGTACGTAACAATCTCCGAACCTTCTTTCAAAAAAAGCGCCTGCGTTTTTCTATAGTCGCTGTCTCCGAGAATAGTCCCGTACGTATCCGAGAAAGTGGCGCTTATCGGGAACTTTTCCCCTTCGTCGACCGATTGAAGAATTCTGCCGTCAAGAGTGCAAAGCACTGCAAACTCCGGATAAACGAATTTATCTTCGATTGTTTTATAAAGGTCGCTAAACGAATCTGTTACAATGGATTTATTAAAAATCAAACCTATTTTACTTACTCTTCCGGTAGGCACGGACGCAATAAACGCAAAACACGTTTGATTATCAAGTCGAATCGGTTGAGTCAATCCAGCATCGCAATCGGATATAATATTTCTTTCGACGGCGATGTTGTATCTATAGTACTCTTCTCCGTCCGCTATGTACCTCAGCTGTTTAAAGTACTTGTTTCCGCTCAAATAAGCGTTTACTCTGTCTATAGCCGCAAAAATATCTTCGTCGCTCTCACAGTCGGCAAAAAAACCGGCTGCCACGTCGGCGGTACCTAGCGGATCGTCTACACAATAATCCACCAACAGCCGTTGCTTAAAAGTATAAAGTTCGGCGTTATCCTTTGCTTGATTGTCTACGCCGACGGAATATTGTCGGAGCAAAACTACGATATTAAACAAAAAAATCAAGCAAACAAAAATAATAACCGCAAAAAGTATTTCGGCGCCGTGTTTTTTCAAAAAAACAATCATATTTTACCAATTAAACGTTGTCGAGCTTTGCTTTGATCTCTCTCAGCCGTTCTCTTCGTTTGTTTATTTCTTGGGTGTACATATTAAAATAATCGGTATCGTCGTCGGACGGAGTAGAATTAGTCAATATTGCCTCTACTATGGCAGCTTGCGGTCTTGCTCTTTTCGCCTCGAGCTGCTCTATCTCAAGCAAACACTTTTTGTATTGCTTCTTTAGCTTTAGTTTTTCAAACATGGACTCATCCCCCTTCACTATTTTATACTCGTAAAGCTCAAATGTCAACGATTTGATGCCGAAAAGCGGCGTTTTGCACCCCATTGAACAAATTTCACTAAAATCGACCGCCCGACTACGATTTTTTTTGATTGTCTGCCGATGCGTCCGACGTTAAATTACCGTTTTCCGCCTTAAGCCTCTCTACTTCTTTCTTTACAAGCAAATCGATTTGGCGGCGACGTTTATCCTCTTTTTCCTTCTGAGCCTCTTTAATTCCCGCCACGATGTCGGGAATATAGCAAAATGCGCACAAAAAGGCAAACAACGCTATGCACAAAATTAAGCCGTAGCCTCTGAAAAACAACCTACCTATAAACGTAAGCGCATTTAAATTCTTGACGTATACACCGACCACGTCGCTCTGAGCCACCGTCCAATCGTCAACGCCCGAATAAATGCTATCGCCTTTTGTCAAAAACGAGCCGCCCTCGGTAACGTCATAAACTCTGTGCGTAACGAGTTTGCCATACATCTGCGAGCCTTGTTTGTTGCACAAAAACGTTATAACGTCTCCTTTTTTTACGTCGCTCCCGTCGCTTTTTTTAAGTAATACGTAACTTTGCGCCTCTATTGTAGGCTCCATAGAGCCGGTAATAACCCACATGCAACTGTGCCTGAACAAAAACACCGGCTTACCGTTATACTTACCTATAACCATAGCAAGCACTATCGTCAAAGCGAGCAAAGACATAACTACGTCGATAATCACTTTTGCCGCAGTCCTTCTATGTTTTTTTTGAGTAGACTCGGTCAATGTTTCCACCTCTATCTCCTCTTGGAAAACAAGCTTTTCACTTTCGCAAAAAATCCCTGTTTCCTTTGTTTTTCCTGTTTGCCGCTGTCCGAAGATGCGCTTAACGTATCAGAGTTTTTCGTTATTTCGTTATCTATGTTTGTTACGTCTCCCACACCTACGGTTTCTTGGGAGTCATTCTTTTTGTCATCACCGCATACATCTCTTTCTTCCTCGTTGACTGCCACGGCAATGTCCGCCAAAGACACGGCTTCGTCACTGTCTGCGTCCAAACCGCCACCGTTTTTTTCGCCCAAGTCTGAGGTATGCGTTGCAGCAGCTCCATCTGTATCGTTTATTTCGTTTTGAATATTCTCGCCGTATCCGCTGTCCGAAGATGTACTTAACGTATCAAAGTTTTTCGTTATTTCGTTATCTATGTTTGTTACGTCTCCCGCACCTGCGGTTTCTTTGACAACCACATTTTCTTTGACGGTATCAGGCTCTTTTTCCGTATCGATTAAATCTTCTCTCGATTCCTCTGCGATAACTTCTTCTTTTTCCGCTACTTCCGAAATAGCATTATCCGACGCTCCGACCTTAACTCCGTCTATCGTAACAGCCTCGCCGTTTTCGTTTACTATCTTTACGAGTCCGCTTGCTATAAGAGTATTCATATCCGCACTCGGATAATCTGCCGTAGTTACGCTTTCTTTATACTTTGCGTTTTCGGTAAGACCGAATCTTTCCCTTACCGCATCTATCAGTTCGAATGCGTATTTTACGCCTCTTTCGCTCTTTACTTTTAACATCGACGGCGTTTCCGCAAACTTCCTTACGCCGCTAAGATCGGTTATAAAATACTTATCGTCCAATCTGCTCGGCTCCAATGCAAAATGCACGCACAACGTTTTTCCTCTTACGGTTATTTTGCAGAGTAAATCCTTGCCTCGCTTAAACGTCACGTACTGCTGGCTTTCTCGCATCTTGACTTTTGCATACTTAAGCAAGCCGTTGACAATCTTTGCAAAATACTCCTTAGTTTCCTCCGATGCAAGCATCATCTTTGCCTTAAATGACTTGATGTACTTTATGCCGTCTTTGGAATATTCGTCCTCGTCGTCGCTTGCCGATATATCCGATTCGACTCGATTCTCGAACGTTTCCGTATCGGCACTGCCTTGTTCCTCGGCTTGTTTTGCGAGAATAGCGGCTTGCTCCTCGGCTTTTTGCCATTCGAACTCGGCTTTCATTTGCTGCGCAATCTTCTTTTCTGCTGCCAATGCCACTTTTATGGCAAGCAAAATGTCGTCCTCGCCTGCATCGTTCTTGTCCATAAGCGGCGAATCCGTAGTCTGTACGGCTGAATCGTCGTTCTGCGTATCGGATCCCGACATGCGTTCGCCTAAGACGTAACTGCGTTCGTTTGCGTCGTCGGTAGCGTACAGATTAAACTGTTCCATAAACGAAGCCAAAATACTTTCGGAATCGTAGTCGCCCAAAGCGTTATGCCTAAAGACAAAATAGGCTATTGCCGACTGCTCGTACAGCTGTTTTACATAAGCGTCGGGCGTAGCGAGCACCGTTCCGCCAACCGAAAAGCCGAATCCGTCGTCCTCGTAGCTTTCGATAAACTCCCACAATGCCAAACATTGTCTGAAGTACTTATTTTTAAGAATCGCATTGGTTCGTATAACGGGCGGACGAACGTAATGAGTTCCCATCGCCAAGCAAAAATCAGAACTGCGATATGCCGCTACGACATCGTTAAGTCTGCTTACCCTCTGCCACAAATCCGACTGTGTAATGCGATTTATCCGTTCCTCTTCGCTGCGCTCCTCGCCGTTGCTTTTTTTGCTTAATTCTACGTTTATTTTGACTTTTGCCTTATACTCGTCATGGTAAAATTTATCTTCAAATTCTATCGCCGTAACTTTTTCGTCCACACCGTAATTAAGTGCGGTATTATATCTACTGTTTACAAAGACAAACAGTTTGTATATAAGGGTATTAAGGAACTTATTTTCGTACGTCAAAATACTGTCTTCTCTAAAGACGTTAAGCATTTTGATCGGCGTTACGGTGTCGCCTTCCACCTTAGAAATCAGATCGGTATGACGGCTTAAGTGCGCTACGGATCTGCTCGTAATTTTTTTTGTCATTTCTATAGGCAAAATTTCTTCGGTTTCGGCTATAAAGTGCGACGGATTACGGATAAGTTCATCGAGGGCTGGTAACGATTCCTCCACCGCCTTTATCCAAGTATCATCGATGCACCTAAGCATATACATTTGGCTTAGTCGAGTTTTTGCGTTGCCGCTCGACATAGCGCCGAGAATATCTCCAAAGACTTTATACCTACCTACAAGGTCGGTCACCGTCTTGTCTGCGTCCTCAAAAGCTCCGAATATCGGCTCGCCTTCCGTTTCTGCCTTTTCGACGTTATCGATTTTTTCCTCTTCGACTTGTCCCTCTTCGTCCCGTTTTTCCGACCTTTGTTTGGACTTGAGCAGTCTGATAAGTCCCCTCGTAACGAGGTTGTTAAAACTGTCTTGCCGAAATGCCGAAGTAAAAACCTGAGGCGTATCGGTGCGCATTACAAGGTCGAGTTTTGCCGCTATCGCATCTATTATTTTTAAACAATGGTTAAGCGCACCGTTGCTTCTTATCTTATAAAGCGACGGAGTTTTTTGATACTTACGTTTGTACGAAACGTCTTTTGCTTTGTACTTTACCCCTTCCTCTTCGTCCGGCTGAAAAGCGAGATACACGCACAGAGTTTTGCCGGATATGGTTATCTTTGCAATCGATTCTCTGCCTGCAAAAAAACTCACGCCGTTCCACCCTGTCTTAGAACGCACCTTTTGATACGACAAAAGCCTTGCCGTTATTGCTGCGTAATATTCTTTTACCGCATTATCCGACAAGATGAGTTTTGCCATAAACGAACGACTGTAACGAAGTTTGTCTATCCAATCGTTACCGTCGTCAGATATAATATTGTGCGTTTCGTTCTCCTGCGTCATTTGCTCCTCGATGCGTTTTTGCTAATTATTTTGCTCGTAGCTTTATCTGCAGCTTTACGAGTCTGTAAATATACGATAATCGTAATAAAAACTCAAAAACGTCAGTACGTTTTTTGTAATCTAAGCAAGTATTCCTCGCTCTCTTTCATCTTACCTTTTCCGAACAAATTATCCATAAAGTTGATAAGGCCTCGTATCTCGTCCCTAATAAGCGAAAGATTCAAACTTTCGAATTTGCGGAACACTTTAGTGGCAAGCATATAGTCTATTGCCTCTAATTCGTCGCCTCCGCACGCCGCAAAAGCAGGCACAAAACGCTTAAGTTGCTTAACGATACGATTACCGAACGCAACTCGGAATCTCTGAATAACGTACAAGTCCAATTGATTTATCTTTTCGAGATTTTCGGCGCTTACGGGATTTTCGGCGATAGCCTTTTCGAACAATGCGCTTACATGCGAGTACGAAACTCTTTTCGATATTGTAACGGGGCTGTCGAACGGTATTCCCTTGCTGTTGAGATTGATGACGAGAGCTCGATCGTACACTTTGTCGGACACGGAGAAGGTCGAATCGTCATTATTGATAGTGCCTACGTAAAACACGTTTTGCGGTATCTGCAAGTTGCCGCCGTCGAGTCTCTTCGGATCGTTATCCCATACCGAAGGCACGAGTTCGAGCTTCCACTCTTTGGGATCGGGCATTTCCAAAATAGACAACATTTCCGCAAAATAATACTCTACTCTGGAAATGTTCATTTCGTCCAGTACGATAATGTTTATATCGTCGTTGTAGCCGGACTCGTAAATACGTCTTAGCACTTCGGTTTCGTTAAATTTCTTGGTAAACTCGTTAAAGTATCCGAACAGCTCGTTACGATCTCGCCATGACGGCTGCACTGCGGCTATGGTAGCGTCGCTTAAAAAATACTTACCCATAATGTACGGAAGCGAAGTTTTACCTGTACCGGAAATACCTTGCAAAATTATAAGTTTGGTAGCGGCAAATCCCGCCAACATAAGCCTTATCGTCTTAGGATCGTAATAGAGCTTGCTGTTATAGCAAGCAAAGTTACGCAAGTCGTCGCAAATTTGACTTAGCGACATCTGGTCGTTATACTCGGGCGGAACGTAATCTATAAGATACTTGTTATCCACTGCGGAAAGTCTGGCGAATCTGCTTACCGAAGCCGCAACGGGGTCCGACGCATTATTCTTCTTTTCTTTAACTTCTTCTTCGTTACCGTCAATCACAGTCTTAAGCTCGTCGTAAGTTATGCCGGCTTGCTGCACCTTTATTTGCATAATCTTTTCTTTTTCGTTATTAAGTCTAACGACGTCTCTATGCAAATCGGCGATTTCTTCGAGCAAGTCTTCGTTGCCGATAAGAGTGCGGCGAAATCGAATATACTTGCGAACGCCTAAAACTATAAGAAAAATCACCGCCGCCCAAAGCGCAAGCGAAAGCAAGAAAAAGAGTATGGACAGTACCCAGTCGAAAAAGCCCATACTTGCGCCGTTCTGCGACCACAGCTTAAAGTAGTACGGAAAATCGAATATATGAATTATGCCGTAAAACAAGCCTTTAAATATTTCCAGCAGGCCTCCGAGCATATGCCCGAAAAAGTCCTTAAACCAATCTAAAAAGCCGTACAAAACACCCTCGTCCATAGAAATTTTCCTTTTTTTATAATACCATGCGATTACAATTCGATAATCGCCTAAAAAATAAGGTTCGAGTTTGAACAAACCGAACCTTGTCGTAGTCAACCTCAATAAAAGTCGAAAAACATATAGTTTTTCGTAGCGTTACGGCGTCGGCAAATGCTCCGAACCTTAAAAATAAAAGTCTGCGGTGCAAAAACACAAGCCTTACGCTGATTTTAGTTTCTTCTATATCGGGTTTTATATTTACTTATCTTCGCTTTGACTCTGCTCGCCGTTTGCCTGATTTTGGCTGCGGAGGTATTCCTCTATTGCACGCTGCTTGATAAGTTCTTCGTCGGCTGCGGTAATAACCTTTTTACCTTCGTTTTTGACGCTGAGAACGGTCTTAACGAAAACATAAACCTCATAGCCGAAAAAGATAACGAGAGGCAATATTATACACAGTCCGAAACCGAGCTTACTGCCTATAAATGAGAGAAAACCGCCTACGCCGCCTACCTTAGAGCCGTTATATTTAGCTATAACGTTTACTCTCCTTACTCTGTCGCCCAAAAAGCTCGGATCCTGATTGGCGAATTCGGGATTGTCACCCTTTGTATAAAAAGCCAACGGCATACCGTTGTCATCTCTGTCGATAGCGGTAATGCGGTGAGTATCGTATTCGCCCTTGCTTATTTCGCCGTCGCCGTTAAGGTCTATCTCAAAAGTAATTATATCGCCTACCTTAAGAGAGTCAATAGCGTCGGCTTTATCATAAATATATTCTCCGATAATCAAATCGCCTTTTTTAAAACTTTCTGCTTTGTCCGATTTCATGGAGTCGGACATAACGCTAAGATAACATTTGCCGCCGATTACGGGGACGTTTTTAGCGTTGGAACTCGTAGCAAAGGCGAACACGGTAACTGCTACCGCAAACGCTACAAATATCCACAAAATAACGTTAACGACAATGTCAATAGTTTTCTTCGTCTTGTTAGAAACTTTATTCATAAAAAATCTTCCTTAATGGTATGCTTGGCGTCGCCTATAAAACGCACCTGTCGCATACTTATTATATCATTATAACTAAGGACAAGTCAATAATTAACAGCTGCAAAAAATACTACTTTGCCACATTTTTTGCATAAAACTATCACTTTGGGCTTTCCGAAAACGGTTTAGCGTCAAATCGCCGTATTTCGGAAATTACCAATAGTCTAAGCCTGTAGGCGGCAGCGTTCGCCGCCGCCGTATAAGCTTATGTAATCAAAAGAAGTAAAAATTAGATAGTACTTAAACTGCCGCTTCCATTGAGAATGTAAGAGAAATGCTAAACTTGGTCGATACTTTTGCATTAGCATTTTTACAATCGGTATCGCCACCCTTAACAAAAACAAAGACTCTCCACTCTTCCGAAGTCGCACCGCTTTCAAGTTTTGCCATAAGCATTTTCGCCGAATTATCGGTTCCCATATCGAAATCCACTAAGGTAGTTCCGTTATAGAACACAACATGCACTGCTTTATAAATTTCGGGTATGTTTTCCGTAATTTCATTATTATCGCTACCGTAAGCCGTCAATTTCGGTAAAACAAGTATCTTTCTCGCTTCAGGGCCTTCAAGTTTAAGCTTAAACTCTTCATAAAAAACATTTGCAAGCTGCCCGCTGGTATTGTTATAATCTTCATCCTTGAGTCCACCTTCGACATTACCGTCACCGTTAACTCTGCTAGAGTCTTTCACTGCAAAAAATATCGGTGCCGTTTCACCAGTGCCAAGTTTCTCTTGCGTTTGATAGTCTACGGGAGTAACTGTAGACGCTACAGTGCTAGTAGATGTAAAAGTTGCAGATGCCTTGAACGTATTTTCTGCATAACCTGCAACATTGCTTATAAACAACGAAGTAGGCGCACTTGCGGTTATATCCATACCGCTTGCGGATACCGTTTGATTTGACGAGAACCATGCAAAGGTGGAAGATCCGAGCATTACTGCAGACACAAGGAGCATGCAGAGTGCGGGAAGAATTTTTCTCATTGCTTTCATAATTTTTTTTCTCCTAATATTATTAAAATTTTTATTTATATTTGCGGCGATTTTGGCTAATGACGCTTAACCTTCGTCTACCGGAAATACCTTGCCTTTTACTTTTCTTGTAAGAAAAGTAAACAAAAGAACTTTATCCGTTTTCCCTCAAAGCAAACTACGTTATCTTACGCTATTCGCTTTTTCGTCTTCTTCCGTTACCGCTCTTTTTTATAAGAAAAGTAAACAAAAGAACTTTATCCGTTTTCCCTCAAAGCAAACTACGTTATCTTACGCTATTCGCTTTTTCGTCCCTATCTCGTTACTATTCTTTTTCTTAACAGAATAGTAACAGACATTAATGTAATACTTGCGCCGTTACTATTCAGGAATCGTCTCTGGGCGCATACGCTTCTA
>ULLT01008706.1_pt1 | contig 16652 bp, 10 predicted proteins | sample 1951451 | NCBI WGS metagenome assembly ULLT01 (sample SAMEA4835530, study PRJEB28245) | human gut metagenome | biome: gut microbiome; material: fecal sample | place: Denmark | collected 2008 | reverse complement strand
CCTTAAAGGGTTCTTTGCCCGCAACCTGTCTTACAGCCTCGACTACCGCAGGTATACGAGTAGAACCGCCTACCAATATTACCTTGCTGAGCTTGTCGGTAGTAAGTCCGGCGTCCTTAAGAGCCCTCTTGCTGAGGTCTATAGTACGCTGAACGAGCGAAGACGTAAGCGAGTCGAACTTGCCTCTCGTCATTTCTTATTCGATATGTACAGGTCCGTTATCCGAATTTGCGATGAACGGAAGGCTGATAGTGGTCTTTTGCAAAGAAGACAACTCTATCTTAGCCTTTTCGGCTACGTCCTTAAGACGCTGCATTGCCAGTTTGTCTTTGCTTAAATCTATACCGTTATCCTTCTTAAACTGCTCGATAAGATAGTCCATAATCTTATGGTCAAAATCATCGCCGCCGAGACGGTTATCGCCTGCTGTAGCCAAAACTTCTACGCAACTGTCGCCTATTTCCAATATGGAAATATCAAACGTTCCGCCGCCGAGGTCATATACAAACACTTTTTGGCTAGAGTCTTTAACTTTATCGAGACCGTATGCGAGAGCTGCCGCAGTGGGCTCGTTAATTATACGTTTTACGTCCAAACCGGCAATTTTACCTGCATCTTTTGTCGCCTGGCGCTGTGAATCCGTAAAGTATGCGGGTACGGTAATAACAGCCTCGGTCACTTTTTCTCCGAGATAACTTTCGGCATCCTCTTTGAGCTTCTTAAGAATCATTGCCGAAATTTCTTGCGGCGAATAGGTCTTGCCGTCAATATTTACTTTATAATCGGATCCCATCTCTCTCTTGATAGAAGAAACGGTGCGGTCTGCGTTAGCTATAGCCTGACGCTTAGCTACAGAGCCTACCAATCTTTCGCCGTCCTTTGCAAAACCTACTACGGACGGGGTGGTACGATTGCCTTCGGCGTTGGGTATTACTACCGGATCGCCGCCTTCCAAAACCGCTACGCACGAGTTCGTCGTGCCGAGGTCGATACCTATAATTTTACTCATAATATATATTCTCCTTTATTTTCGATATTTATTTTCCGACGATAACGGTTGCGTAACGCAACACTCTGTCGCCGATTGTATAGCCTTGTTGAAATATTCTTACTACCTGACCTTTTCTTGCCTCGTCCACCTCTTCTTCCATAACGCAATTATGAAATTTCGGATCAAACGGAGCGTCCTGAGCTTGAATACGCTTTACGTCGTAGGCATCAAGCAATGCCTCGAGCTGACGTTCTATCATCTCCACTCCGCTGAGTACGCTTTGGTCGGTAATTATCTTCTTTGCCTGCTCTATCGCATCCAGTACAGGCAAGATCTTTTCTAATACGTCAACCGCTCCGTCCTGACGAACTCGCTTGTTCGTTTCGTTGGTGCGTTTTCTGTAGTTTTCGAATTCTGCCTGCAGCCTCTGACACTGGACGGTCATCTCGTCTGCTCTTTGCATCTCCTTTGCCGCAGATTCCTTTGCTTTGCCGAGTTCGGTAGCAAGTTGATCTGCTTCAGCTTGCATGGCATCGAAGTCGTCTTTAAACATCCTTACGGTGTCTTCTTCAGTCTCCGGCTGAGTGCCTTCGCCTTTGACGTCCTTGTTTTGTTTTTCTTTATCAGTCATCGCTATCTCCTTCTTCGTTTTCTAAATCGCCTATCGTTTTTCCTATGCAATCTAGCACGGAAACGACTTTAGAATAATCCATACGCATCGGGCCTATAACACCTGCGCTGCCTACTCCCACTCCGTCCACATCGAAAGACGCAGTAACTATTGCGCACTCTGGAACACCCGTTTCATCGCCTATCTTTATGCTCAATTCGGTTTTGCCCGACTTAAGTACGGGATACAAAGTCTCTTTGTGATCGAGAACTCTAAGCACCGCTTTTGCCTTTTCGACATCGTTGAATTCCGGCTGTTCCAGCAGTTTCGAGCTGCCTTCTATCGCAATATCCGACGCCACGGTATAATTCTTTAAAATAGCTATTACGGCGTCAAAGACCTTTTTGTATTCTCTGTGAACTTCCTTTACCACTTTACCGTCGGTGATGTCGCATATTTTGCGTCCACCGAATACTCCGGTTATAAACTCCGACGCTTCGCTCAAGAACTTTTCGTCGATATTTTCGGAAATGGTAGCGGTAGTATCCTTTATTATCGTCTTATCCGTAACAATAATAAACAATACCATCGCAGGCATTATCTTAACTATCTTTACGCTGACAATCATGTCACCGCTTACGTCGTCAACGTAGCCTACCGAAGTAAGATTTGTTATCTCGCTTATTACTTTTGCGGTACTTCTGACTACCTCGTCGATATCTTTTATCTTTCGCTTAAAATATTTTTTTACTACGCCTATTTCGCTTCGGGACAATTTCCTCTTCGGCATCAGTTTATCCACATACAACCTATAAGCGTCTGCCGTAGGTATTCTGCCTGCCGACACATGCGGTTGAGCAAGATAACCCATATCTTCGAGTGCGGCAAGTTCGTTACGAATAGTTGCGCTGCTTATATGCGGAAGATATTTGTCATGAATTTCCGAACTAGAAATAGGCTCGCAGCTATCTATATAACTGTCTACGACCGCCTTTAATATCTTGGATTTTCGCTCGGATAATTCCATAATTTCCTCACCTTCTTAATGTAGCAATCATCACATACGAGCGTTAGCAATTATTCTGCTTGTTTGTTAGCACTCTTATCTTTCGATTGCTAAACGCATTATATCACCGACTAAAATGATTGTCAAGCGTTTTTACGGAAATTTTTAAATTTTTTTTTATTTCTCACGAGAAGCATATTTTTCTTCTTGCACTTTAAAAATTCCCATGCTGAAAATTAGGTATCTTCCGACAAACGGAACATAATTGCAAAAAGGACAAGTCCTGACGGACTTGTCCCCAAAATACGGTATTACTAATTATCTATAAAGATTTTGTTGTCTCGAAGGACCTATGCCGACCATCGACACATGCACTCCGAGATGATTCTCGATAAATTCGACGTATTTCTGAGCGTTATAAGGAAGGTCGTAGAAATCGGTAACGGAAGTAATGTCTTCTTCCCAACCGGGTAAAGTTTCGTAAACAGGTTCACATTCTGCCAGTTCGGAAATATCCGCAGGGAAATCATAAACAGTTTCGCCGTTTCTCTTGTAAGCGACACAAACCTTAAGCTCTTTAAGTCCGCTCAAAGTATCAAGCTTATTTAGCGCAAGCGAAGTAAGTCCGTTGACTCTGGTTGCGTAACGAAGAATTACAAGGTCAAGCCAACCGCATCTGCGAGGTCTGCCCGTCACGGTGCCGAACTCCCCGCCTTTTATCTGTATTGCCTTGCCTACTTCGTCGTTAAGTTCGGTCGGGAAAGGTCCCTTACCTACTCTGGTGGTATACGCCTTGGATATACCTACGACATGGTCGATGAGCGTAGGTCCGATTCCTGCGCCGATGCAAAATCCGCCGGCAGTAGGATGCGAACTGGTTACAAACGGATAGGTACCTACGTCTATGTCAAGCAATGTACCTTGCGCACCTTCGAACAGTACTGTTTTTTCTTCTTTTATTGCCTTATAAATAAGAGCCGACGTATCGGTAACGTACTTTCTGAGCTGTGCGGCATAACCTTGGTATTCGTTATATATCTCGTCAAAATCAAGTGATTGACAGCCGAACACCTTGGTTATAATTTCATTTTTTACTGTTAGTGCTGCTTTAAGCTTTTCGGCAAAAATTTCCGGCTTTATCAAGTCTATCATTCTGATACCGCTGCGCTCTGCTTTATCCGTATAACACGGACCTATACCTCGTTTGGTCGTGCCTATATCCCCTTTTCCTCGCAATTTTTCGTTAAGCCCGTCAAGTACAATATGATAAGGCATAACGACGTGAGTTCTCTCGTCAATACGAAGTCTGTCTACGTCCTTACCGTTTGCTTTTAGCTCTGCTATTTCTTCCAAAATCGCCTTTGGATTAAGAACGACTCCGCCGCCGATAACGCACAAAGCCTTGTCGTACAAAATACCGCTGGGTATAAGTCGAAGTTTGTAAGTTATCCCGTTTGCAACTACAGTATGTCCTGCATTGTTGCCGCCCTGAGCTCGTACTACCACGTCCGCTTCCGACGCAAGTATGTCTATAATTTTACCTTTTCCTTCGTCGCCCCACTGTGAACCGACTAAAGCCGTTACTGACATATAAGCCTCCGCAAAAATATGTATTTGTGGCGTTCGCCATCGAATAATATATCATTTTGTCGAATAATTGTCAAGGTAAAAAAACGCATATAATCAAATTTATAGCAGCGTACGTATCGATTGTAAAACAACAAATAAAAAGGAAAACGATTTTTTATCGGTTTTGCAAATTATTAACCATAATGTTTTATTCAAACCGCCGCTAAGCCGTCTGCGCCCTAATCCGTCAAAAATCAACAAAGATACGACGTTTTGCAGTTAAATGAAAAGTCGCACCCTCAATGCCGTTCGCCTTGCATAAAATCGTTTGACAAACCAGAAGATTATAATGTATAATTTCGTTATGGTAATCGATTTTCACACACATGCTTACAAGGGTTTGATTGCTAAAAAGGCGATGGCGGCTGTTCCACAGGGTTCGCCGTATGGACCGTTTTACGACTGCACGGAACAAGGCTTGCTCGCAAAAATGGACGAGAGCGGCGTAGACAAAGCGGTCGTCCTAAACATAGCCAATTCCCCTCTTTCCGTAACTCATGTCAACGATTACGCAATAAAACTGCTAAAGTACAGCAGACTTATTCCCTTTGGTTCTATTCACCCCGATTACCACGATCCCAAAGGCGAACTCAATCGTCTTTTGTCTTACAAAATAAACAGACTTAAATTTCACCCGTACTATCAGAAATGCGAGCTTTTGAGTAAAGAGTCCTACAAATTGTACGAGCTTGCCGCAAATAACGACGTAATAATGCTGTTTCACGGCGGACTCGACCTTATGATAAAAGGAGATAATTCCACCCCGCAAAAACTATTACGCATCTATGAAGACTTTAAAGGCGCAAAACTCGTCTTTGCTCATCTAGGCGGATGGGGGTTATGGCAAGACGCTTTCGATTTGCTAGTCGGCAAAGACGTCTACTTGGATACGTCGTTTGCCTTTAAGTTTCTTGATAAAGAACAAATCGATTTTGTTCTGAAAAAACACAATCCGGATAAATTACTTTTCGGAACGGACAGTCCCTGGACAGACATGAAAGAGGAACTTTCTCGTACGCTCTCTCTCGATTACGAATATAAAGACAAGCTTCTTTATAAGAATGCGCAAAAGTTGCTCGCAATAGTCTGAATCTGTTTTTTTCTTTTTATATGCGAAGGTGGCGGAACGGCAGACGCGCTAGTTTCAGACGCTAGTGGTTAATTCTCGTGTGGGTTCAAATCCCATCCTTCGCACCAACAAATAAAACCCTCTTATTTTGAGGGTTTTTTTCTTTTATCATGCACTTTAATCCCGTTTCCTCTTAACTCTTTGATGTGATTTGCTATAATCAATTTCATTTTGTTACTAAAAAAGTGTCACTAAATGGCTAAATTCTGTTATCGGTGACTTTTTCTTTGCATTCATGTAGTTCTTATTCATGTAGTTCTATGTCACTCAACAATAATAGTTTCGTGTAGTTTGATATATTTGTTTATTAAATAAAATTCTATACTAAAATGAAAAATATGCGCTATAATAATAAATGTAAGTGGTAAACAAAAGTTACCTTCGTCAATAATTTTCAAAGGAGGTAAAAAGAATGACAGAAGAAATTATCACTGCTGAGGAAGACGAAGAAGATGTTATAAGCGGTAACACACTTAAGCGACTTATCGAATATATGCGCATATATGCGCAGTGTTGCGAAATGGTCGGATAGCCAAATCGTTGATTTAATCGAAGCTATTCGCAAGTAAAAAATAAGCTGATTAACTATTTAACTTTCAAATTTAACTTAATATCGAGATTTTTTATCCCTTGCGATTTTACGAGCGTAAACGACGCTGCTATGTTAAACACCTTAGGAGGTAAGCAAGCCAAGCTTTACCTATTTTCGCTTAAAAAGTCACTCGTTTAATCGCCGAAAAATCGAATTTTTCTGACAAAAACACCGTCTCGTTCGTACGGTGTTTTTGTTTAATAATTTTATGATTTTAATAATTTCTCAATCAATTTTAATATGATACTTATGCGCCTATTGTCAATTAAGTAAAGGAAAAAACTCCGATATTTTAATTCAAAAAGCGATAGAAATGAAAACAACTCCCAATATAAAAGATCGTTATTTTCGTCTACGGAATCACTTATTTTAATTGATAAATGCTCAATCCCCTATAGTGCAATTCAATCCTATCAAGTTAATAATAGACTTACTGTTCTTTTTTTCCGCAAAGCACCGAAGTCAGCTGCGCAAGCATATCTCCGCCGCTGATGTTTATATTGCCGACTTTTTCGCAAATGCGCTCGATATACTCAAGTTCTTTAAGCTTATAAAGCGTTGCGTTTTCTTCCATAAGTCGGGCGGTGTTAAGAAGCGATCTCGTGGAAGCCACTTCTTCTCGCCTGGTAATAACGTTTGCTTGCGCACGCTTTTCGGCAATCAAAACGGTGTTCATAATATCTCGAACTTCACCCGGCAAAATTACGTCTTTTACTGCAGCTTCTTTTATATCTATAAAAAACTCTTTTGCTTTTTCGCTTAAGCGTTCGAGCAAATATTTGGACATATCGTTTTTTGAAACTATTATTTCGTCCAACGTTTTGCCCCCGACGTAATCTCTTATCGCAAGCTGCGCCAAAGTATACAGGCGAGTCACATAATCTTCCACAGAACTTCTTGCCTTAATGAAATCGATTACAGAGTAGTCTACAACACAATTTAATCGTATCGTGACTTTGTCAGAAGTCAGAATCTCTTGCCCGACAATATCCATGGACTTTAAGCATGTATCGCACAGTACCACGTTCGTCTTAACGTAACCTTTGACAAAATAGTACGTTCCGCTCTCCAAAGTTCTAACGTATTTGTTGTCAACATAAAGCAAACCGATTTGCTTAGAGCTAATTTCTGCTTTTAATATATACGGAGACAACGTTTGAAGCGAAAACAAAAACTTCGGGAAATTTTCGGGAAATTCCGACTGAGACAAATCCACCCTCAAAAAAGTGTGTTCCCTATCCGTTTTCCAAAAATAGTATTTGCCGGGAGTCAACACGCTCTCGAACACCCCGTTGACAAGATGTATGGTCAGCTCTCCGCTCTTCGCTTCCGTCATAACAGTTTGCGTTTTAAAGCTCTCGTCAGACTCGAATACGTTCGGATCTACAGCCGGAAAAACGGATATCGGCTCGTTATCTATAGCCGTAAGTCGTATTTCTTTGCCGCAGCAAGTGCGATATGTACCGGCTTCGAGCATTTTTATAAATTTACCTTTCTTAAATAAAAAACCTCTGTGTTGTTCGTCAATAACTGTTTTCATAGCGTTCTCCTTTATATATCCCCGACAAGCGGTAAAAATCGGTAGTCCTATAGTGACAAAGCGGTCTTCGGTTAAGAAATTGCGCAACAAAAGCGAGATAAACTTGGCTAATGCGTTGCAATTACGGTATCCCCTCCGAGCAAGGCTTTGCCCTATTGCCCGTCCTTTCCTCCGTCGAAACTTTGTACCGGGTCGAGCGCGGACTAAAAACAGGAACTCTCCTAATTGATTCGCGAACATGATCCGCACGACGCTTGAGCGTCAAAAAATTCACCATTTCGTATGGGTCCGTTAACCACTACGGATATCGATAAAAATCGAGCAGGAATCGAACCTGCGTAATATTACCTTAGCCGGGTAACGCCTATACAGGCTTTGCGAAACTTTTTCCTTGGAGGGCTTCCTAACCCACAATACAACCCAGCATACGTTTCGGTACTCCTCACGCACTGCGGCAAAATCGACATGCCCGCCTTATCGGCTTGTACTGCAACTGAATTATACCATTTATACGAACAGTTGTCAACTCTACGACAAAAAAATCATTTTCAAAGACAATAAGTGCTTAAATTCCGGTAAATTAAATGCAAAAGGTCTACCTAATGGGCATGAAATGCATAATTGTCACGACACATTGGCTAAATTTTCTATTGCTCGAAAGAGACATGACGAGCTTGAAAACATGACGAGCTTGAAAAATAGATAAAAACGTCGCAGACGATTTATTATCGCTGCGACATACAAGTTAGATATTTTCTTCGGAAATTTCGCTCTCTAAAGATTTTCTGTTATGCGAAGACGGCAGTGAATCCGTAACTTCTTTCAGACTGCGAGTTATTGCTCTCGATCTTACGCCGATCAGTTTATCGAGATCCACGTTTGCGGCGTTTAGCCTGTTTTGAATTTGCGTTAGAATCTCGTTGAATCTGTCAAATTCGGTCTTAACTGACCCGAGGACTTCCCATACTTCGGATGTCTTTTTTTGCAATGAAAGAGTCTGAAACCCCATTTGCAAACTATTTAGCAGCGCAGCCATCGTCGTCGGTCCGGCAACAGTCACACTGTATCTGCCTTGCAATTGTTCTACCAAGCCGAGCTTGACGACTTCGGCATACAAGCCTTCTATCGGCAAAAACATTACGGCAAAATTAGTCGTATACGGCGGGCAAACATACTTTTCTTTAATATCTTTCGCCATTTGTTTTATTCGTTGAATAAGCTCTTTTTGCTTAAGTTCGTACTGAACGAAATCGCCGCTGTTATATGCCGCCGTCATGTCGTTATAAAGAGTGTAAGGAAATTTCGAATCTATCGGCAGCAACACTTCACCGTTACTTCCACCGGGCATTTTTATTGCAAACTCGACGGGATCTTTCCCCTGCTTGTTGGTAACGACGTTTTTAACGTACTGTTGCGGCGATAGAATTTGATCTATTATAGCCCCCAGTTGTATCTCGCCGAAAATACCCGTCGTTTTTACGTTTGACAAAACTTTTGTAAGATTTCCGACGTCCTTGGATATGACTTGCATCTCGCCTACAGTCTTACTTACTTTGTTAAGCTCTTCCGAAAGATACTTAAACGATTCTTTAAATCTCTGATTTAGCGTATCGTTTAGTCTTTGATCGACAGTTTGCTTAATTTCGGACAGTTTTCGTTCGTTTCCCTCCTGCATGATTCTGACGTTACGCTCTAGCGTAAGACGAATGGCTTCTAATTTTTCGCTTTGGCTTCGCTCCATGCTTTCCAATCTGTTTGTGGTAGCTATTGCGCTTTCATCTATTTTGCGACGCATTTCATCCAATCTCAATTCCAAATTTTCTTTGGAACTTAAGTTAGATCGTTCCAAAGCTGCCGAAATTACGCCGACGTTAAACGAAAACGAATCTTTTAACTCTTTTTTATCACTGTCCGATATAGAGGTGCCGTTCGATTTTTTCGATTTTGAAACGATAAGAATAGCTATGTTAAGCGCTGCTATCGCCACGCATAAACATATTATAATTTTAGTCTCCATATTTTCTCCTTACACGTTATCGATAACTTACGAGCATGCCAAAACAAATGCCGTCGACTATTATTTTCGTTTTTTAGTACGAGAAAACGCATGAACGACTCTATAAGCAAGCGGCTTGCGGAATTTGACTGCGTCGAACGGACAAAGCTCTTGGCAGCAGTAGCACCTTATGCATTTTTTCTGCTTTACTTTAGCTTTGCCTTTTATTACCGTTATTGCCTTAGCCGGGCAGTGCGTTGCGCACTTTCCGCAACCTTTGCATATAGACTTCTCCATTCTTACTTTTTTTGTGAGGTATTTGCGGGCGAGTTTTTTTACCCAGTCCGGCATATGCAAAAACGTATTTGTGTCGGTAATGGGCGAAATATCGAAATCGCTGATAAAGCTACTCTTCCATTCCTCGAAATCAAAATCTATATCGCTGAGATCGTCCTTGATACGGCCCCTTTCTACCGCTGTTTTTATAAGCGGCATCTCAAACGGCTCTCCGAACAATTTAACAGCTACTACGTCCAGAGCGTACGGATTTGCCGACGCCAAAATCTTGCCCATAAACTTCGGTTTACCGTTCGTCGGACCTTCGCCATCCATGCCGACTACCGCATCTATAACGTTAAGCGTAATTTTATCTTTAGCGAACTCATTTAAATCGCAAAGCAATTGGCAAAAATCTCCCAAATCCGGATACCTGCTGTGCATTTCCACTTTTACCAGTCCGGGAATCAACCCGTAGAGATTTTTTAATGCTCCGGTATACCCTGTAAAGGAATGGGTCTTAAGTTTAGTTATATTTATAACAACGTCCGCATCCAAAAAACTATTTGTTATCTCACAGTTTTTTACTACTTTACCGCCAATATCCACAGTTCTAAAATCAAAATCCTGATTTAATTTTGCTACGGTCCGTTGCTCTATATCGGTCATACGACACTTTGCGTAAACTGAATTCATAGCGCCTTTAGTATAAAGTCCACCGCTACTGTCACCCACAATAATATTGTCGGTAATGCCCTTCAGTCTATTGATAACGGCAATAACTACTTCGGGATGAGTCGTTCCGCATTTTTCGGGCGGCATATCTCTTACTAAGTTGACTTTGACAAAAACCTTAGCGTCTTTACTTACAAATTGTTCGATGCCGCCTAACTGCTCGATAACGACATCAACCGCATTTTGAATTTTAGCCGAGTCATAATCTTCGCAATTTGCTGCGGCTACCTTAAATTTCTCCATTATTGCTCCTTTGGTTATATTTTGACTCCGAGTTATACAAAACCGATTATTTATAGTTTTCGATAATCGGCTACAACATATCGTCGGATAAATTATATATAATCGTCGTTAAGATAATACCGGCAATCATCCGGCAGAAAAAGTCTTTTGCTCTTTACCATTGATTATAATGTATACAAGGTCGTTTTGTCAACCTATACGTCGTAAGAGCAACCCACTTTATTCAGCATAAACGTAGCCGAAAAAAATCGGCAAGTCAATATTAAAATAAAACAAATTAAAAAACGAACGCTGCACATAACACGCAGCGTTCGCCAAAAACATCTTAAAAAGATTATATTCTCTTTTTCTTTCTGAATACTACAAAATACAACGCAGCCGCAGAGAATACAACGATTACCGCCGAACCTACGCCCACAATAACGCCGGCATGCTCGACAAGCTCGCTGACTTCTTTATCTTCAACTTCCAACAGAGAAAACTTTCCGTCTAAGTTTGTTACGTTAAACTTAACACTCTTGCCGTCTGCAGAAACTGTGCCGTTAATTTCAGTTACATTTCCATTCTTATCGATAACGACAACTTTGTATGTCTTACCGGCTTCTCCGTCGGGGATAACCAAACTTACTTCGTAATTGCCGTTTTCCAGTTTGCAAACGTTGTTGCCGATTTTGAAAGAAATTTCGTACACATACAAAATCTTAGCTACTTTGTCTTTTTCTGCAAACTTGCTTACGTCGATATTCTTGTTATCTTTGGTAACGTCTGACACTTCCATGGTCATCTCGTTACCCAATACGGTAGACGTAACGGTAGTTCCGGTAATCGGATCGATTTTGGTAACGGGAACGATAACAGAAGCAGCTTCTATTTCGAAGGAAACTGTAACGCTACCCGGCAACTTGTAATCGGCGTTATCTACAGAAACTGCGGTTGCAGTGTAAACGCCTACTTCGGTCTGTGCTCCGTAAACGGTAACTTTACAAGTATCGTTGCCTACAAGTCCGGTTGCAGTTGCAGTCGGAACATGGCTGCTACCGTCATAAGTGAACTTAAGATTTTCCCACTTAAGTCCGATTTCTTTAGCTACGACAGTAACGGTTGCGCTCATATCTGCGGGTACATTATAGTTAACAGCCTTTTCTGCCAAAAGTTCGAATTGAACAGTAATAGTCTTCGGGCTTTCGGAAACATGAGTAACTGCGCTTCCGAGATAACCTTTTACTTTAACGCCCTTGGGAAGAAGTTTGCTGTCTACCGCTAAAGTATGCGGTTTGCCGTCGTAAACGAACTCGGCATCCACAAAACTACGAGCGACTGCAGACATATCGATATCTGCTTTGTTAATTTTCCATTCGATAGAATCCGAAAGAGAACCTTTGTTTATAATCTCATAGTTTTCGGCATCCTTAAGCTCAAAGGACGCAGTATACGTACCTGCATCGGTTGCGCTGTTACCACTGAACTTAAGCTTATCGAACTGCATTGTAAGAGAAACGGTTTTGATAGTTCCGTCATAAGTGAACGGAGCGGTATAGTCCCAAGCAGCTCCGGCAAGGTCTACGGAAGCCTTATCTATCTTCCACTCCAACGAGCTTGCAAGTGCGCCTGCGTTAACCATTTCATAATTTTCGGTATCTTTTAATGCAAACGAAGCGGTATAAGTACCTGCTTTGATTGCGCTAAGCGTACCTTTTACTTCAACCAAGGACGGAGCGTCTACCAACGATACGGTCTTAGTCGTTCCGTCGTAGGTAAACGGAGCGGTGTAACTCCACTTTACGCCGGTCATGTCAACCTTAGCCTTTTCTATCTTCCACTCTAAAGTAGTAGCAAGATCGCCGAGATTTATAAGCTCGTAATGTTCGGTATCTTTTAATGCAAACGAAGCGGTGTAAGTACCTGCTTTGGTTGCGCTAAGCGTTCCTTTTACCTCTACCAAGGACGGAGCCTTTACCAACGATACGGTCTTAGCCGTTCCGTCGTAAGTAAACGGAGCGGTGTAACTCCATTTTACGCCGGTCATATCAACCTTAATCTTTTCTATCTTCCATTCTAAGGAAGCGGAAAGATCGCCGAGATTTATAAGCTCGTAATTGTCTGCGTCGATAAGTTCAAACGAAACGTTAAAGGTTCCGACGTCTCTTGCCGACAATCTACCAACAAAACGAAGTTGTTCTATTTCTTTATTAAGCGAAACGGTTTTGATTTCACCGTCATAGGTAAACGGAGCGGTATAACTCCATTTCACGCCGGTCATATCGATTTTGGCCTTTGCGATGGCAACATTAAATACAGCCTCTTTAACTGTATCGCCGGACGCAACGACGCAAATATATTTGCCGCTATCAAGTACGTTACGAACTTCTAACGTATCGGAATATGCGCCATCGATAGCCACTCTGCTATCGCCTACAATTTTGTACCAACCGAAGTCATAGGTTTTTTCTATGCTGCTGAGGTTAACAACGTTAACTTTTAACTGCTTAGCTTCTCCGTCATAAACGGTATCGATATCGGCAGATTGCTCGAGCTTAAATCCGGCATCGTACACTGCATATACTTCTACGTCTCTTTCCGGCATCTTGGATATCGAATTGCCGTTTTCGTCAACCCAGTCAAGTATCTCACTGCCGCTGATTTCGGTTATGCCTGCAAAGAAACTCAAATCGGCGTCTTTAGGCAGGAGTCCGCATTTAATTACGTTTTCGCCATCGTTGTATGTAACTTTATAGACGTCGGTCAGCGTTACGGACGCTTCCGCAGATACCGTATAGCTCTCTCTGTTGAAGAACATCGAAAGCATCGGAAGTTTGTTGAGAGCCTTTTCCAATCTCGAATTCCACTTGAGGATACGAGAATCGGTATAAGTATTCTTAATATAATCGGTTACGGCAAGTCCTTTACTCTGAATCCTGTACAGCCAAGTTTCCACAAACAATTCGTAATTATACTTAGCCGCAAAGAATTCGCCGTTTCCTCTATAAAAATCCATCATAGTTTTGGACTGGAATCTCTGAGGAACGAAAGTTACGAGTTCGATGAGAGCCGTCTTTATCTTCTCGAAGTACGGTTCGATTTTCTTAAATTCATTAAGTATTCTTTCGTTGGTTATACCATCGGGGAAATATTTCCCGAGACGGGTATTGTCTATGCAACTTACGATATCGATCTTTTCGAGAAGGTTGTAAACTTGTTCAAAAGTTATAGTCTTAGCGAATTCGGCAAACTCGTTAACGTTTTTGTCGAGAGCTGCGAATATCTTAAGTTTTGCGCTATCCGAAAGCTTGCCGGTAGCGATTGCCTTGTTGAGGATTCTCGTGAATGCCTGCGGAACGTTTACGCTTACCGAATACACGCCGTCTTTGTGGCTAACGCTTACATTATCGGCAACGATTTGAGCAATACGTCGAAGTCTTGCGTAATTGTTTGCATTTGCGAATTCGAATCCGAAGTTTACGGTAATATCAAGATTACCTCTGGACTCCGTAACTACTTTAACATCAACCGAAAGTAAATTGCGGAATTGCTCGTCCGTATATGTAGCAATTTCACTCGGAAGAGGAAGTCTCTTAACAAGAGCCTTGATAGAATCGGTTCTTATCGAGCCGTCGTATATAACCAAGCCGTCTACCGAAACAGATTTTATCGAATTTAAAATTTCTTTGACAGCGGCAGTGTCCACTCCGTTCTGCAATGCTGCCAACAAGGTAAATTTGTTATCTACGGATGCGGCGGTGAGAGCCTGAACCGCATCGGTATAAACGTCCAGCAGCAAACTCTTAAATCCGCTTTCGGGACGAGTAAAGTTATCTTTTACTACGAGATCCAAAACGTTTGCCTTGTACGCTATTTTATAATACTGCCTGTCTGCGAGGTACTCGGTTTTAAAATGCTCCTTAACTTCGTCGGCAAGATTCTTTATGTAGTCGTCTACGTTAAAATCTTCCTTATTTTCGGGCAATTCGGGAAAGACGAAATCCTCCGGGAGCTGAAAATCTTCCGGAAGTTCGGGAATCTCTATATCCCCGGGTAGCGTAAAATCTTCGGGCAACAATTCCTCGAGTCTTTCCTTATAGTCTTGCGGAACCTGATTCCAAAGCCAATCCGGAATTCCGTAAGTGTTCTTTATTTCTTCGGCAGTTATAGCCGAAACAGAGAACACGGACACCAACGACAACATGACGATAAGCATCGTCACTATAAGTATCGGTATCTTTTTTACAAATTTTCTCATACAACTCTCCTTTTTATTGGTAAGTTTGCAATACACCAAAGGTGCCACACTGAAAATTATACCACCTGATATAAAATTAGTCAAGAATAAAATATTAAAATGTCAAAAAAACTTATATATTTTATGTTATTTGTCGTATGTGTCAAAAAACGCACGGCTGATAACTCTCTACTTTTTCCTTTTTTTCTTTTTCAATATCGCAAACGCAGCTGCCGCTCCGCCGAGAACGACTACCGTAATCGCCGAAATGCTGATTATTGCGGTTTTACCGCTGAACCATCCGCCCTTCTTTATATTTTCTTTTTCAATCGGCGCACGAGAATATTCGGCTACGAATTCTATGTCCGACGTTAGTTCGCCGCCTATGCTGCGGCTCCATCCCGAAAACGAATACGTAAATTCGTCGTCACTGTACCTTGGCGGCGGCGCAGGCGCAATTATATCTACGCCCAAAATACTACCGAAAGGATAGCGTTTTTCGAGCAATATGATTTTTTGTCCGTCTTTTTCGTACAAAAATCTAACGTTATACATAATTTTGGTGTAATCGCAATGCAATAATACCCCAAACGGAGGCATAAAAAACGAGCCGGAATCGACAGTGATTTTTACGTCTCCGTCGTAATAGTATACGTTTGCCGTATACCCGCTTTTTTCTTTTACTCGATAAGTTACGGCTTCTCCGGCATAGGCGCATTCAGCCGAAATCGTTAAGGCGTCGGCACACTCCGAAAATACGGAGACGCCATACTTGGCAGCCAAAACATATATGCCGGACTCTGCACGGTAAACAAACTTTTTTTCTTCGAAATTGTAAGTAAAATTATCGGCCGCCTCGCCGCTGTCTCCGTCTGTAAACGAAAGCTTACCTCCGACAAAATCGATGTTCACTCCACGAATCGTCACGGTTGAGCCTATACGCCTATCGTCTATAGCAATATCGGCTCCGTTTGTATTTTTTACCGAAGTAATAACAGTGTATTTGTTTGCGCCCGCAACAGAAGTCATAATTATGCGTACAGACAAAATTGCGCCGTAATTGCTCGAAGCTATCGCTTTTACGTCCGTCCTATCTATAATCGCTTCGACGTCATTAAGACAAATCGCAAGCGGCATTTCTCTTTGCGCCGCTCTCGCCGCAGCATCGAATATTCGAATTTCCGTTTTCTTATCTTTATCTAGCACGCTGTAATCTGCGCTTATTCTGACGACTCCGCCACGATCCGTAATCGAAAAAATTTCGCCGCCTATAATTTCGGCAATTGGCATTCGTGAAAATTTAGCGATATATTCTGCGTCACCGCTTACGGCAGTTATCTCTCTGTCGTATCCTCCGAATACAAACATATAATCGCCGTCGTCGTCTACCGAAGGCGTCGGGACCTCCGGCTTACGTCCGTACTCCGTTTCTGCTCTCAAAATCACGGAGTTTTTAAGCTTGTCGGGCAAAAACTCTTCGTTTCCGTATCTATAAACTACTGCGTATTTACGTTTTTTCTTATTATATTTTGCGTAAACGTTAACGATATCTTTGTCTTTCTTGCCGTCGGTGATATTTAAAAAGTTTACTTCTTCGCCTGTAATAAACACCCACTTTTCAAAAGTGTACTCGTATTCGACGTCCATATAACCGTTCGGATAAAAAACATACTTACCGAGCGGATCGTA
>ULLT01000418.1_pt1 | contig 17298 bp, 15 predicted proteins | sample 1951451 | NCBI WGS metagenome assembly ULLT01 (sample SAMEA4835530, study PRJEB28245) | human gut metagenome | biome: gut microbiome; material: fecal sample | place: Denmark | collected 2008 | reverse complement strand
GTCGCCGCGCTTTTCATAGCCTATTACTCCGTGACATTCGCCGCGGACGGTAAAATGCCTGCCGTCCGGGAAAACACAGCACACCGCCGAAACGAACGATGCAGTACGCTTTTCGGGCGGAACGTCCCGAAGCTTTTCAAGAAGCTTTCGGTTGTTTTTATCGTCATTGCCGTGCTCTCCGGCATACCTTGCCGAATATACGCCCGGTTCGCCGCCGAGCGCGTCCACGGACAGTCCCGAATCATCTGCTATACACGGCATACCGCTCTCACGGCAGCCCGAATCCGCCTTTAAAAATGCGTTTTCTTCAAACGTTGTTCCCGTCTCTTCAACATCGGTAAGAACTATACCCGCTTCATCGGCGGTCAGTACGTTAACTCCGAGCGGCGAGAGTATTCTCTGAAGCTCGGCGCGTTTTTTCATATTATGAGTGGCGATTAAAAAATCCAAAGCGCTTTTTCTCCTTTTTCTTTTTGGGCTTCTCTGCGTCGGACGGAGCGTCTTCTATATCTTTCTCACTCTGTTCCAGTCCATGAACTCCGCTTTCATCTGCTGCGTCGTCGTCAGCTTTGACTTTGCTCTCTTCTTTTTTATCTTCGTCTTTGCCGCTTTGTTCATCCTTATCAGTATGTCCGATCTGTTGTGATCCAGCAGCTTGAATAATTTGCCCGTCAGGCGCCACATCTTCTTGCGAAATTCCATCTTTTTCGTCCTCCTCGTTGTAATCTATTTTTTCAAACAGACCATCGGCAAAAGCCCTGGGGTTAAACGGCTGCAAATCATCAATCTGCTCGCCCACGCCTATAAATTTAACGGGAATCCCAAGCTCGTTTTTAATAGTGAGAACAACTCCGCCTCGAGCCGTACCGTCAAGCTTTGTTAAAACTATGCCGGTGATTTCGGCGGCGTTCATAAATTCGCGCGCCTGATTTACGGCGTTCTGTCCCGTTGTGGCGTCAAGCACCAACAGCACCTCGCGGTCCGAATACGGAAGCTCGCGGTCTATAATGCGGTACATTTTGGCGAGCTCATCCATAAGGTTCTTTTTATTGTGAAGTCTTCCCGCGGTGTCAATTATGACAATGTCGCAGTTTCTTGCCTTTGCGGCATTTATCGTGTCAAAAACAACAGCCGCCGGGTCTGCTCCCTCGGTGTGCTTTACTATATCAACACCGGCTCTGTCCGCCCAAATCTGAAGCTGGTCGATTGCCGCGGCACGGAATGTGTCGGCCGCTCCCAAAATGACCTTTTTGCCCTCGGACTTGTACATCGCCGCCAATTTGCCTATGGTCGTGGTTTTACCTACGCCGTTGACGCCTATTACAAATATGATGGACGGTATAGTTATAAGCCCCATATCCTCGCCGCCGTATAGCTTTTCGGCGACAATCTCCTTGATTTCATCCTTAACCATTGTCGGATTTTTGATTTTTTTCTCCGGCACGCGCTTGCGAAGCTCCTCGATTATCTCAAGCGAGGTCTGCACTCCGACATCGTGCATAACGAGCAGCTCTTCAAGCTCGGTGTAAAGGTCGTCGTTTATCTCGCCGACGCTGTCGAGCAAATCATCAATCGCTCCCGCCATTTTATTTCGGGTCTTTGTAAGGCCGAAATTTATTTTGCTGAAAATTCCCATTTGTTTATTCCTTTCGGATAAGAAATTTTTGATTTCAATCAAATAGATTATGCGAATATTTTAAGCACAGCCACAGTGTCGCCGCGTTTTTCGCCGCAAATAAAGCTCAAAGCGGCGTGTAGTCAATTTTTGTCTATATGCGAGTTTGGGCGAGGGAAATTCGTATGGTGCGCAAGATTTACGCTGTGTTTTATTTGAAGTATATATCAAACCCGTATAGCTTAAAGATTGTGTACAAGGTGGTTTTTGTGAACCCCGACGCGTACTACGGTACGCAAATTCGGGTGAGGAAAATTCGTATGGTGCGCAAGATTTACGCCGTAATTTTGGGTTTTATATATCAATGCCGTTTAGCGTAGACTTAGTGCAAGGTGGTTTTTGTGAACCCCGACGCGTACTACGGTACGCGAGTTCGGGTGAGGAAAATTCGTATGGCGCCGAAGATTTACGCCGTAATTTTTGGTTTTATATATCAATGCCGTTTAGCGTAAAGATTGTGTACAAGGTGGTTTTTGTGAACCCCGACGCGTATGTATATACGCGAGTTCGGGCGAACAAAAGCCGCATGGTGCGCAAGATTTACGCTGCATTTTATTTGAAGTATATATCAAACCCGTTTAGTGTAAAGATTTGGTGCAAGACGGGTTTTCCGAGCCCCGACGCGTATGTATATACGCGAGTTCGGGTGAGGAAAATTCGTATGGCGCCGAAGATTTATGCTAAACCGAGTTTCTTTGCCATTTCGGCTGTCTTTAACTCAAGTAATTTGGATACACCCTTTTCCTGCATGGTCACACCGTACAGTACGTCGGCTTCTTCCATGGTGCCGCGACGATGGGTAATTAAGATGAACTGGGTGTTTTTAGTCATACGGCGAACATACTGAGCGTAACGCGAAACGTTGACGTCGTCAAGTGCCGCTTCAACCTCGTCGAAAATACAGAACGGCGCGGGTGTTACCTTGAGTATCGCAAAAAGAAGCGCAATGGCGGAAAGTCCCTTTTCACCGCCGGAGAGCAAGTTGATGTTCTGAACGTTTTTGCCGGGCGGCTGAACCTTGATTTCAATGTCGCTGCCAAGCACGTCGCGCTCGTCCTCGAGTCGAAGCTCCGCCTTACCTCCGCCGAACAGCTCAATAAAGGTCTGCCCGAAGCATGAGTTGATGCGATTAAACTGCTCGCGAAACTGCTCTGCCATTTTACCGGTCAAATCATCTATCATCTTATTAAGCTCCGCGCGCGAGGTTTCGACATCGCTTATCTGCCCCGATAAGAATTCGTAACGCTCGGATACCTCTTTGTATTCCTCTATTGCGGAGACGTTTACGGAGCCGAGAGCGCGGATTTGCGATTTGAGCTCTGCAAGACGCTTTGCCGCAAGGGAGTAATCGTCAATTTCTATTTCGAGAGCCGCAGCCTCGCGACGGGTGAGCTGATACTCGTCGTAAAGCTTGCTCGTCAGATTGTCATATTCGTTGCGCATTGCTATTTTGCGCTCTTCAAGACGCGCTATGTCACCGCTGAGACGTTCGCGCTCCTCGGATTTTGCGCGCTCGTGAAGCCTTAAGTCATTCGCCTGCTTTTCAAGCTCGTCACGCTGTGAAATCAGCTCGTTTATCTGATTTTGCGCATCGCCGTGATTTGCTTTAAGAGCCTTTTCATCAGCCGAAAGCCGCTCGGTCAAGGCTCTGAGCTCGTCGTTTTTCTCTTCGATTTCGCGTATTTCTCCGTCAAGCTCCGAGAGACGGTCAAGGTGACCTGTCTTACGATTTTTAAGCCTTGTAATCTCGTCCGTGTTCGCCTCAACATCCTTTTGGAGTGAAACTATGCGAAGTCTTATTTCAGCCGCTTTTGTCGCGACCTCCTCGCGATTCTTTTGAAGAGTTTTGCTGTCGCCGGTTATACTCTCAAGCTCTTTTTCCTTGTTTTCCAGCGTTTCTTTAAGCTCGTCGATTTGCGAACGAGCCGCCTCGGCACCCGAGCTTACGGACTCTATTCTCTTTTCGAGAGTCTCCTTTTCCTCCAAAAGCTCTTTAACGCCCGAGGAAACGGACGAGAGCTTGTCGCTCGCAAGCTTTAATTCGCCCTCGCGGCGGATATTTTCTTCTTTAGCTCTTAAAAGGTCGCCCTCGGCGCCCTCAAGCTCCGCCTTTGCGGCAGAGGCGTCCTCCGACAAAAGCTTGTAATCCGAGAGCATCCCGTCAAGCTCTTTTTGCATTGAAGCAAGAGAGCCTTTAAGTCTTTCAATCTCATTGCCTCGGCTGAGTATGCCTGCATTTTGAACGCGAGAGCCGCCCGTCATGGAGCCGCCGGCATTTATAACCTGACCGTCAAGCGTGACTATGCGGAAGCGATACGAATATTTTTTTGCAATCGCTATGGCGGAATCTATGTCCTCGGCAACTGCCGTGCGACCCAAGAGCCAGCGGATTATTTCCGAATATTTGTTGTCATACGACACAAGGTCGGAGGCAATGCTTACAAAGCCGTATTGGTCGTTGAGCCCCTGCTCTGAGAGAACTCTGCCCTTAATTGCGGTTATCGGCAAAAATGTGGCTCTGCCTGCGCGGCGCTCCTTTAAGAAGCCCATGGCGCGCTTTGCGTCGGTTTCATTATCTACAACAATGTTCTGCACAGCCGCTCCGAGAGCCGTCTCGATAGCAGCCGAATACTTATCCTTAACCGTTATGAGCTGAGATACTGGACCGTATATGCCCCTGAGCGCACCTCTGCCCGACTCCTTCATAACGGCTTTTACCGCGCCGAAGTAGCCCTCCATATTTTTTTCGAGATCCTCAAGAAGGCGGACCCTGTCCTGCCCCTTGTGAAGCTCGCGCTGTTTTTCGTCTATGGCAAGTTTTACGCTGTCTGCCTTTTTGCCGCGGTTTTCAAATCGCAGAGTATAGCCGTCTATCGCGTTTTTGACGGAAACTATCTCGTCCTGTATTTCCTTGAGTGATGCTTCCGCGTCGGCTTTGCGTTTTAAAAGCGCGTCGTAATCGTCCTTGCGCGTTCCCATGGACTCGTCTATCGCGGAAATTCTCGACCTTATCTCCTCTATGGAGGAATTTGCGGTTTCCGCCGTAATTCGGCAATCCGCAAGCCTTACGGAAAGTGCCGATATTTCACCCGAAAGAGCTGCCGCCCTATCGGAAAACTCTGAGCTGCTCAGGCGATAAGTCTCCTCCTGCTTTGAGAGCTCGTCCATCTGCCTTGTTGCGTCGGCTATTTGCTCCTCTGCCTTTTGTATGCATTCCCGTGCAGCGGTAACGGCGGCGTCAATATTTTGCTCCGTCTCGTTCTCCGCAGCCTTGTCGCGGTTTATACGTTCTATTGTCTCGTTGTTATGTAAAATCGAGTTTTCGGCAACCTTTATCTGCGAATCTATATCCGAAAGCTTTTCCTCAAAGCCCGAAGCCGAATTTCTGATTTCCTCCAATTTAATGTTTATGTCTCTTGTGCCGTCCGCCGCCTTGTCAATCATCTCGCCGATTTTTGAAAGCTCATCCTGAGCCTCCTTGTGCGACGCCTCGGCAATTTCTATTTTATGCTCCTGATCGCGCATTTTTTCGCCGGTCTTGTCTATCGTGTTGAGCCAAATACCTATTTCGAGATTTTTTCGCTCACCGGCAAGCACTATGAATTTCTGTGCCTTTTCGCTCTGCGCCTTTAAAGGACCTACTCTGCTCTCAAGCTCCGAGAGTATATCGCGAAGCCTTACGAGATTTTCCTCCGCCTGCGCGAGTCTTTTAATCGCGTCACCGCGTCTGTAACGAAAATGCGAAATTCCCGCCGCTTCCTCCAGCATATCGCGGCGCTCGCTCGCCTTGGGCGACACCATATCGGCGATTTTGCCCTGCCCGACAATGGAGTAACCGTCCCTGCCGAGGCCCGTATCCATAAACAGCTCGTTTACGTCGCGAAGACGCGCGGATTCGCCGTTCACGAGATATTCGCTGTCGCCCGAACGGTAATAACGCCTTGTAACCGACACCTCGTCGCTGTCTTTATTAAGCGAACAGTCGGTGTTGTCAAGGCGCAGCGTTACCTCCGCAAAGCCCTTTGCCTTGCGGACATCCGTACCCGAAAAAATAACGTCCTCCATTTTTGAGCCGCGAAGCGTTTTTGTGGACTGCTCGCCGAGAACCCAGCGCACGGCGTCGGAGATGTTGCTCTTTCCGCTTCCGTTGGGTCCTACTACGGCTGTAATGCCCTTATTAAATTCAAGTACCGTTTTATCGGGGAAGGATTTAAACCCCTGCATTTCCAGCGCTTTTAAAATCATTCTTTAAATTCCTTTAAATATCTTCTGTTATCTTTATATCGTAATCGTTTAAAAATTCGTTACCTTTTATTTTACACTGAAATCCGTTGTTTAGCAATGCTTTTTCATTTCTTTTGTTCTGTCCCTTTGCTTTCCCGATCGATTTTTCGGGGACTTCTATAACATACGGCATATCCTTAGGCAGCTTTGACAGCTCGGAGAGCATTTTTTCAAGGTAAATCTTGCCCTCGCAAAGCTCGCGGAATGCCGGATGGTATGCGCCGGCAAGGTAACCCTCATCTACATTTCCGCCGCTGTGCAGACCGAGACGGATTACCTTTATGTTGTTTTCTCGGAACATTAAAAGCAGCCTTGCGCAGAGACTCACAGCCTCATTCAGGGTTTCGGCTCTGTAACTGCCGTCGCGAAGATAATCCGCCAAAGGTGTGTTTTCAAGAACTATCGTCGGGTAGATTCTGACCGTGTCGGGCGAGAGGGCTATCAGCCTTTCGGCGGTTTTAATACATTTCTCGTCGGTGTCGCCCATAAGCCCTGTCATCATCTGAAGTCCGAGCGAAAAGCCGTAGCTTTTTATAAGGCGCGAGGCGTTTTCGACGTCCTTTGCAGTGTGGCCGCGTCGGTTTATTTTAAGCACATCGTCGTCCATACTCTGCGCGCCGAGCTCGATTGACGTCACGTGATATTTCTTTAATATCTCAAGTCTTTCGTCGTCGATTGCGTCGGGACGCGTGGAAATTCTTATTCCGCCGAAATATCCTCCGTCGATATACGGCTTTGCCGCCTCTAAAAGAGACACCATGTAATCTCTGTCAACCGCGGTAAACGAGCCGCCGAAAAACGCTATTTCCGAGGTTTCCCTTGTTACACCGCCGTTTTTGGCAATATCACAAGCCGCTGTCACATCCTCCGGTGTCAGCGGCTTTATACTGCCCGATATTGTTTTTTGATTGCAGAAGCTGCACTGATGAGGGCAGCCCGCGTGAGGCACAAAAAGAGCCACGTTTATGTGTTTCAAATTCCCATCAGCTCCAACGCTTCTTTTGCCGCCGCCTGCTCGGCCTTTTTCTTGCTGCTGCCGACGCCCGCTCCTATAACATTGCTGTTTAAATGCACCTCAACCTTAAAGTGCTTATCGTGGTCGGGGCCGCTCTCGCTGACAAGGACATACTTTAAGCTCTCGCCTTGATTTTTTTGAACGACCTCCTGAAGTATGGTCTTGTAATCCTTAAAGGACGGCTTTGCCTCAACATAAGGCTCGACGAAGCGCAAAACGAATTTTTTTGCCTCGCCTATGCCGCCGTCGATATAAATTGCGGCAATTACAGCCTCAAATGCGTCCGACACAACCGACGGCCTTGTTCTGCCGCCCGTCATCTCCTCACCCTTACCGAGCAAGAGCCTGTCGCCGAGGTCTATTTCCTTGGCATACTCAAAAAGCGATTTTTCGCACACGGCATAAGAACGCAGGCGCGTCAGCTCGCCCTCGGGAAAATTTCTGTGGTGCGAAAAAAGATATTCCGCCGTTATAAAGCCGAGAACCGAGTCGCCCAGAAACTCAAGTCGCTCATTGTCGCCCGTAGTAAGATGCTTTTCGTTTGCATACGACGAATGTGTGACCGCTCTTTCCAAAAGCGATATATTTTTAAATCTATATTGTATTTTTTCCTGTAATTCGTTAAGTCCGTTATCCATTTTAAAGTCCTTTCACTCTCACAGCCTGAGACTTTTAAGATATTCCTCGAGGTCTCTCATGCCTCTTTCGGCGATTGCAGTATAACGCTCGCTCTTGTCCCTTATCTTTTCGGGGAGCGGCGGAAGCATACCGAAATTGGCCCCCATAGGCTGAAAATTCGTCACGGTTTCATCGCTTATATATCTCGCGAGAGCACCCGTGACGGTGGTATTCGGAAGCACAAGCGGTTCTTTTCCCAAAAGGGACCTTGCGGCGTTCAGCCCCGCCATAATTCCGGAGGAGGCCGATTCCATATAGCCCTCTACTCCGGTTATCTGACCGGCAAAAAATATTCTTTTGTCCGAGCGCATAGAATATGAGGCGTTTAAAAGCCGCGGTGAATTTATAAACGTGTTTCTGTGCATAACTCCGTAGCGGAGAAATTCCGCATCGTGAAGTGCCGGAAACATGGAAAACACTCTTTTTTGCTCGCCGAATTTGAGATTTGTCTGAAATCCGACAAGATTATACATCGTACCGCCGCTGTTCTCACGGCGAAGCTGAAGATTTGCCCACGGTCTGTGTCCCGTTCTCGGGTCGCGAAGCCCTACGGGCTTTAACGGTCCGAAGCGCATGGTGTCTTTTCCGCGCGACGCCAAAACCTCAATAGGCATACAGCCCTCATACACATCGTGCCGCTTGTCAAAGGAGTGCGTTTCGGCACTCTCGGCATTTATAATTGCTTCGTAAAATGCTTCATACTGCTCTTTATTCATGGGGCAGTTAATGTAATCGTCGCTGCCGCCGCGGTCATATCTCGACTGTGTAAAAGCATATTCCATATCGACACTGTCCGCCGAAACTATCGGTGCCGCCGCATCGTAGAATGATAATCCGTCGCCGCAGAGAGCGTGTATTGTACCTGTCAGCGCGTCGCTCGCGAGCGGCCCTGCCGCCACTATAACAACATCGGCATCGGGTAAGACGGAAACCTCCTCGTTTATGACCGTTATGTTCTTATCGCTTTTTATATTTTCCGTTATAAGAGCCGAAAATCTGTCTCTGTCAACCGAAAGTGCGCCTCCTGCCGGAACTCTTGTCCTTTTGGCAGCCTCGACGCACACGGAAGAAAGCATCTCCATCTCCGCCTTTAAAAGCCCTGCCGCGGAATTGAGCCGCTCCGCCTTCAGGGAATTGGAGCATACAAGCTCCGCAAAATTTTCGTTTTTATGCGCCGGAGAAAATTTCTTCGGCTTCATTTCATAGAGATATGTGGGTATTCCCGCCATCGACAGCTGCTTTGCCGCCTCACATCCGGCGAGACCCGCACCGATTACCGCTGCTTTCATCAGTCTTCCTCTTGAGTCTTTGTGCTTTTCTTTTTGCGCTCCGCTTTTTTCTCAAAGCCGCAGTTTTCGTCAAGGCAAGCTAAGATTCCGCCTTTTTTCTTGAAGAGCGACTTGCCGCACTTGGGACATTTTTCGTCCGTCGGCTTATCCCACGTCATAAAGTTGCATTCGGGATAATTTTCGCAGCCGAAGAACGTATATCCTTTTTTGCTCTTTTTCTGAATCACCTTGCCTCCGCACACCGGGCAGGTGGCGGTTGTCTCTATTACGTACGGCTTTGTGTTTTTGCACTCCGGATAACCCGGGCACGCGAGGAATTTACCGAATCTGCCGGTTTTTATAACCATCATTCTTCCGCACTTTTCGCACGGAATATTCGTCTCGTCCTCTTTAAGCTTTATCTTAACGCCCTCCATATCGGCTTTTGCCTTTTCAAGCGTTTTGTCAAAGCCGTCATAAAACGTATGAAGCATTGCTATATAATCTATTTCGTGATGCTCTACCTTATCGAGATCGCTCTCCATGGAGGCCGTAAATTTTACGTTAACTATATTCGGGAAATGCTCCTTTAAGAGCTTGACGACCGCTTCTCCGAGCTCCGTGGGCTTAAGCTGCTTCTGCTCGCGGACAACATATTCGCGCGAGGTAATGGTTGACACTATTGAGGCGTACGTACTCGGTCTGCCGACGCCCGTTTCCTCAAGCATCTTAATGAGCGAGCCCTCGGTATAGCGCGCTGGCGGCTGTGTGAAGTGCTGATTTCCGAGCATTTCCTTGAGCTTTAATGCATCGCCCGCCTTGATTTCGGGGAGCTTGCCCTCGTCCTCGTCCTCATCTGTTGCGGCTTCGTAAAGGCGTGTATAACCGTCAAAACGAACCGTATAACCGCTCGCATTAAACGTGCAATATCTGTCGGTGTTTTTGTCACTCTCGCCGACTGCCTTTATTTCTATCTTTACCGTATCCTGTATGCAATTTGACATAAGACTTGCCATAAAGCGCTTCCAAATAAGGCTGTAAAGCTTGAACTGCTCCGGAGTAAGGCTCTTTTTGGCAATTTCGGGTGTGATTGCCGGAACGGTGGGGCGAATTGCCTCGTGGCCGTCCTGTGCGCTCGCCTTAGTTTTAAAATAGCGCGGCTTTTCGGGCAAATACTGCTTGCCGTAATTCGCCTCGATAAAGGCGTTGCCCTCTTGCCTTGCTTCTTCCGATATACGGAGCGAGTCGGTTCTCATATATGTTATAAGACCTGTTGCACCGAAGCCCTCTACCTCCATACCTTCATAAAGCTCCTGCGCTATTTTCATAGTGCGCTTAGCCTGAAATCCGAGCTTTCTGGAGGCGTCCTGCTGCATGGTGGAGGTTGTAAACGGCGGCGCCGGAGAACGTCTGCGCGTTCCTTTTTTGACCGACGACACGGAGTATTCCGCATCCTGAAGTCTTGCCAAAATCGCGTCGGTCTCCTCTTTTGTCTTGAGCTTTATCTTGCCGGTTTCGTCGCCCGTAAACGCTGCCTTAAACGCCTTTTTTGAGGACGGCGCGGTGAATTTTGCGTCAAGTGACCAATATTCTTCGGGAACGAATTTGCGGATTTCCTCTTCGCGGTCAACGACGAGCCTTACGGCAACGGACTGAACTCTGCCTGCCGAAAGTCCTCTGTGTATCTTTTGCGATACGAACGGGCTGAGCTTATAGCCGACGAGTCTGTCGAGAATTCTTCTCGCCTGCTGAGCGTCAACAAGGTCCATATCGATTTTTTCGGGGCTTGCTATGCCCTTTTTGACCGCGTTTTCGTTTATCTCGTTAAATTTAACTCTGTTCTTTTCATCAAGCGGCAGCCCGAGAACCGTGGCAAGATGCCAGGAAATAGCCTCTCCCTCTCGGTCGGGGTCGGTTGCGAGCAGAACCTCATCTGCATTTGCGGCTTTTTCCTTTAATTCCTTGACAAGCTTCTCCTTGCCCTTAACTATTGCGTATTTCGGTGCAAAGTCGTTTTTGATGTCAACCGAGAGCTTTGCCGCCGGCAAATCCCTTATATGCCCTACGGACGCGGTTACATCGTAACTTTTTCCGAGATATTTTTTTATCATTGTCGCCTTGTGCGGCGACTCCACTATAACAAGCTTTGACATAAACAAACTCCTGTTTCTCGATAATAACGGCTTTTGCCGTATCAGACCTTATAATAATGCTTTCCCTCAGAGAGGGCAACGAGCGAATACAGCTCGAGTTCGGTAAGAGCGGCAAGTGTATCGGCGGAGGAGAGCTTCGCTTCCTCGCTCAAATCATCAATATGCCGCGGCTCGGTTGTTAAGACCGAATACAGCTTTTTCGCGTTTTCCGTAAGCGAGTCTGGAAGCTCCCTCGGCGCACTCTTCTGCGGAGTCTTATCCTCCGCCGCTTTTTTCTGTGCCGTCTTTGATTTTTGCCTTACGGCACGATTAACGGCTTCCGGAACGGAGACTTCCTCAATCGGCATATTTTTAAGAGCCTCGCCGAGCGGCTTATCCGCTCCGCTTAAATCAATCTTATCCGGGTAAGTATAATAATATTCTTCCAAAACGTCAAGTGCCGTAAACACGGGCTTTGCTCCGTCGTGTATCAGACGGTTGGTTCCGGTGAACGCGGAGGTTATGACTTCGCCCGGGACAGCAAACACGTCTCTGCCCTCCGAGAGAGCAAGCCTTGCCGTAATAAGCGAGCCGCTCCTCTCGCCGGCCTCAACCACTATCGTGCCGAGGCTCATCCCCGAAATTATCCTGTTTCTCATCGGGAATGTTGTTCTCGACGCAGGAGTAAACGGAAAATACTCCGTTATAACCGCACCGTTTTTTGATATTTCACGCCTTAGAGCGGCATTGTCGCGCAAATAGTCGGTTCCGAACCCGCAGCCCAGAACGGCTATCGTTCTTCCGCCCTCCATAGCGCCGGTATGCGCCGCGCTGTCAACGCCGAGCGCTCCGCCCGAAACTATGACAGCGCCCGCCCTTGCAAGCTTTGACGACAGCAGCCTTGTGACGCGCATGCTGTAATTCGACGCCTTTCTCGTGCCGACTACCGAAAGCATAACCTCGCTGTTTAAAATCGTTTCATCGCCCCAAACAAAGAGCACCGACGGAGGGTCTGCGATTTCTCTGAGTCTTTTCGGATAATATTCGCTGTCGGGCGTTATTATGCGCCAGCCGTTATCGACGCAAACACGAAGCGTCTCGGCGAACTGCGACGGGCTGAAAAGCGACAGCTTGTTTATCTGTGACGCCGTAAGTATACCCGAAAGCCGCCATTCGCGACTGCCCTTTTCATAGAGCATTCGTGCGCTTCCGAAGTAATTTATAATATCCGCAGTTTTGGCCCCCGCTCCGAGAGTTTTTGCGAGCCAGAGCCAGTAAACACTCTCATTGTTCATTTCATCATTTCCCACATTGTTATCGTAGCGGCAGCGGAAGCATTAAGCGACTCCGCCTTGCCGCCCATCGGTATTGTTATGAACCTGTCGGAAAAAGCCTTTACTTCCTTTGACACGCCGTTTCCCTCGTTCCCTATAACGGTGACCGCTCCGTGCGAAAAATCGACAGTCGTTATATCCTCTGCCGCGGAATCCGGCACCGTTGACAACACGGGTAAGCCGTTTTCCCTCGCCTTTTGCAGCACCGGTAAAACAGACGGCACGCTTATGACGGGAAGTCTCAAAAGTGCGCCCATTGACGCTCTGAGGGCCTTGGGATTATATATATCGCAGCCACCGCCGACTATCAGCGCATCAACTCCGAGTGCCTCTGCGGTACGTGATATCGCGCCGAGATTGTCGGGATTTTGAATACCGTCAAGCGCTACGTATTTTTTCGGTGAAGACGGGCATATCTCCGCCGTTTCTTTCATTTTTACCGTACAAAACACACCCTGTGAATTCACGGTATCCGCAAGCTTTTGCGCCACCTCGTCCGCAGCTTCAAAAGCCGCAACGCTGTTTTCTATAAGCGCAGTCACCCTTTCAGCGTAACGCGAAAGTGCCGTCTCGGTATAAAAAAGCTCCTGCACATTGTATCCGCTCTCAAGAGCGTCAAAGCAAAGCCTTGCTCCCTCAAGGACAAAAAGCCCCTCTGTATTTCGCGCTCTCGCACTGTCGCGCAGCTTTACGAAGGCTTTGATTTTTTCGTTATTTCTGCTCGTTATCCGCATAAAATTCTCCTGTGATGCGAGCATCGGTTTTTCCTTAGATCGCGCGCCTTTGAAACCTTGTGCAAAAAAAGTCCCGAATGCACGTGATTTAAAGCAAAACCGAAGTGCCGTAATTAAAAGGAAAAACACGCCTGAGGGAAACTCTCAGGCGTGGCAATAACTTATTTAAGCGCTTCTTTAGCTTTTTCGGTAAGCGTGGTAAACGCCGCCGGATCCGAAATCGCAATCTCCGAAAGCATCTTGCGGTTTAAGTCGATACCGGCTTTTTTAAGGCCGTTTATGAAGGTTGAATAATTCATACCGTTCATCTTGCAGGCCGCCGAGATTCTTGTTATCCAAAGCTGTCTGAAATCTCTCTTCTTCTGCTTTCTGCCGATATAAGCATACTGGCCGGACTTCATAACCGCTTCCTTTGCGGTCTTGAAAAGTCTGCTCTTTGAGCCGTAGTAGCCCTTAGCAAGCTTTAATGTTTTATTTCTTCTTTTGCGAGTCATCATCGCACCTTTAACACGTGCCATTAGTTAGTTACCTCCGAATGTTTAAGTATGGCGGTATATAAACCGCTCCGATTATTTATAAGGAATGAGACGTTTAATCTGCTTAACATTAGTTGTATCGGCAACGGATGTCTTGCGAAGATTTCTCTTTCTCTTTGTGTTCTTTTTGGTAAGGATATGAGACTTGTTGGCATGTGCTCTTATCGGCTTGCCGTTCTTTGATAATTTGAAGCGTTTTTTAGCTCCGCTGTGTGTTTTGATCTTAGGCATTGCAAAATTCCTCCTGATATTTTTTACGGTCACGCCTTGGGCGCAAGGAACATCAGCATCTGACGCCCCTCGAGCTTCGCCGGTTTTTCGACTGTTGCAAACTCTTCGCAAGCTTCGGCAAAGCGTTTCATAGAAACCTCGCCTATCTGCGGATGAGCCATTTCACGGCCTCTGAAACGGATGGAAACCTTGACCTTATTTCCGGCCTTTAAGAATTTGTGAGCGTGATTGACCTTCGTCTCAAAGTCGTGAGTATCAATGTTGAGCGAAAGACGAATCTCCTTGATTTCAATAACGCGCTGGTTTTTTCTGTTTTCCTTTTCGCGCTTTGACTGCTCAAAACGGTATTTGCCGTAATCCATGATTTTACAAACGGGCGGCTTTGCGTTGGGGGATATTTTAACAAGGTCGAGGTTTCTCTCCTCTGCCTTTTTAAGAGCCTCCTTAGCCGACATTATGCCGAGCTGCTCTCCGCCGTCGGTTACTACGCGTACTTCCCTGTCACGGATGTCTTCATTGATCTGCATTTCTTTGGTACCGATAGGTAATCACTCCGTTCTTAAAATAAAATAACAAAAGTGCGAACAGATAACCGCTCGCACTCAACACACTTAATAAGGGATAACCCCGATGTATTGACCCGTTTCATCTTAAAATCACGGGTGAGAACGAACTGCTCTACTTTGTTGTAACGGTATTATATGACTTCTTTTGCGCTTTGTCAAGGACTTTTTGCGGCCTTTGAAATTAAATTTAAACAAAGATTGATTATGCCGCCGTAATATGTTATCATTTATTAGTATATGTATAATTATATCTCAGCTCAATTTATTTTCTGAAATTTTCACGGGGTGATAAATTATGAAGAAGGTTCTCGTTCTTTTCGGCGGAGTATCAAGCGAGCACGACGTTTCGTGCGTGTCGGCTTCATACGTTGTAAGCAACATTCCGCGCGATAAATACGAGGTTTGCCCGCTCGGTATAACCAAGGAGGGCGAATGGTTTCTCTTTGAGGGCGACGTTTCTCTTTTGCCGGAGGATAAATGGATAAAAAGCGGCAAATGCACAAAGGCTTTGCTCTCGCCCGACAGAAAAGACCACGGCATCACGGTTTTCAGGGAGTCCGGTCCCGAAAAGATACATATTGACGTCTGCTTTCCCGTAATGCACGGCAAAAACGGCGAGGACGGCACAATACAAGGGCTTTTGGAACTGTCGGGTATACCGTATGTCGGCTGCGGCGTTCTTGCGTCATCTGTGTGCATGGATAAGGCGGTCACAAACACGCTTGCCGACCAAGCCGGAATAGCTCAGGCAAAATGGCTCGCGACCGACGTAAACGAATACCGCGAGAACTGCACCGAATTCATAAAAAAAGCCGAATCAACACTCGGCTATCCGATATTCGTAAAACCGGCCAACGCAGGCTCCTCAGTAGGCATCACAAAGGCTCACGACGAAAGCGAGCTGCGGAAGGCTCTCGAAAAGGCGTTCTCGTGCGACAGAAAAGCGGTTCTCGAAGAATTTGTGGACGGCTTTGAGGTTGAGTGTGCCGTAATAGGAAATTACAAGCCGATGGCGTCCTGCATAGGCCAGATAATCTCCTGTAACGAATTCTACGACTACACCGCGAAATATGTGAGCGACAGCCGCTTGCTCATTCCCGCAGAGCTTCCCGAGGATAAGCAAAACGAGGTTCGCAAGGAAGCCGTAAGGGCATTTAAAACTCTCGGCTGTACGGGGCTGTCAAGAGTCGATTTCTTTGTGAGAAAATCCGACGGCAGGGTGATGTTCAACGAGATAAATACAATTCCCGGCTTTACTTCAATCAGTATGTATCCGAAGCTTATGGAGCAAAGCGGCGTCCCCTACCCGAAGCTTTTGGATAAGCTCTTTAAACTTGCCGCGGAGATAAAAGAAGATAAGTGATAATATGAAAAAAGATGTTCTGATAGAGGTGGAAAACACCCAGACGCTCGGCGGCCGCGACGAAAAATACACCGTCAGCGTAAACGGCACACTCGAATACGGTGACGGACGATACACTCTCGCCTACACCGAATACGACGGAGAGCTGAAGGGCTGCAAGACCCTTGTTACCGTTGAGGGCGGCGACAGCGTCAGCGTAGCGCGAGAGGGCGGATACAGCACGGAGCTGAAGCTTAAAAACGGCGAGCGCCGCACAAGCGTATATTCAACGCCCTACGGCGAATTTTCGCTCGGACTTTTTACGAACCGTGTTTTCACGGATATGTCGGAAAACGGCGGCACGCTCGAAACCGAGTACACAATAGAATTTGCCCCCGATTCAAGGGCTCTCAACTCAATGAAAATAACTGTTTCTGAAGGGAAAATAGAAGATGTCTAAAATAGTTAAAGATACCGAAAACCGGCTTCACTCTCTCGTAACCGAGGCTCTCGGAAAAGCGATTGCCGACGGAGTTTTACCCGCCGAGCCTATACCGGGCTTCAATGTAGAGGTCCCGGCCGACAGAGCCAACGGCGACTACTCGGTAAACGCGGCGTTTGCCTGCGCGAGAGCATTTCGCACCGCTCCTAAAAAAATTGCCGACGCCGTTTCGAAATACATAGACCTCGGCGACTCATATTTCGAGTCCTGCAGCGTTGCGGGTCCCGGATTTATAAACTTCACGCTCGGCGACAGATATTACGCCGATATACTGCTCGACATAGAGGAGTGCGGCGAAAAATACGGCAGCAGCGACTTCGGCAAGAATAAAAAAGTGAACGTCGAATTCGTCTCGGCAAATCCCACTGGTCCCATGCATATGGGCAACGCGCGCGGCGGTGCTCTCGGCGACTGTCTCGCCTCGGTGCTGTCAATGGCAGGATACGACGTCTCGCGTGAATTCTATATCAACGATGCAGGCAATCAGATAGATAAATTTGCACTCTCCTTGGATATTCGTTATCAACAGCTGTTTTTGGGCGATAACGCCCCCTCTCTTCCGGAGGACAGCTATCACGGTGCGGACATAAAGGAGCGTGCCGAGGAATTTGCAAAGCAGTACGGCGACAGCTATATGGAAAAGAGCGAGGAGCAGAGGAGAAAAGCACTCGTAGACTTCGCTTTGCCTAAAAACATACAGAATATGAAGGACAATCTCGCCAAATACCGCATAAAATACGACACATGGTTCCACGAGAGCGTGCTTCATAACGGTGCTGTCGACGACGTGATAAAAATCCTCACCGACAACGGTATGACATATGAAAAAGACGGTGCTCTCTGGTATAAAAACATCGAAATGCAGACAAAGCTGCTTAAAAAGGCGGGCAAAACGAAGGAGCAGATAGACCGCCTTGAATTAAAGGATGATGTGCTCATTCGTCAAAACGGCAATCCCACATACTTTGCCGCCGACATAGCCTATCACCGCAACAAGCTTG
>ULLT01000926.1_pt1 | contig 18329 bp, 7 predicted proteins | sample 1951451 | NCBI WGS metagenome assembly ULLT01 (sample SAMEA4835530, study PRJEB28245) | human gut metagenome | biome: gut microbiome; material: fecal sample | place: Denmark | collected 2008 | reverse complement strand
AAGCAGCAGCATCACCGCCGCCAATATCAGCATCACCGTCATCCATGCATGCCGGGTAGCCTCGTGGCGGACTGCCTCTGTGGCACCCTCCACCCCACCGAAACCTACCAGCAAGGCACCTGCCAGCCAGACCAACCCGCCGGACGCCACAATCTTCGCTATATTGTAGAAGGCTCCCTGCCAACCGATATACTTGGCCTGGTCCTGCTTGTTCAGTTCCGACATGTAGACACCATCCGTAGCCACATCGTGCGTGGCTCCGCTGAAAGCAATCACTGCCAGCAGCGCAATGCATATCGCAAAAAAGAACGGTAACTGCAACGCCAAAGCCACCAGAGCAAAACCTGCTCCGGTAACCATCTGCGTCAGTACCACGAAAAACTTCTTCGTCTTGAACATTTCAAGGAACGGACTCCAAAGGAACTTCAGCGTCCAGGGCATCATGATGAGCGACGTCCACAGAGCAATCTGCGCGTCACCGATACCCATCCCCTTGAACATCAGCACAGAAACCATGTTCAGCACCACGAACGGCAATCCCATGGCGAAATATACGGTGGGGACCCACGATATAGGATTATGATTTTTTCGGCTCATCCCTTCTGTATATTATCTGTGTCACTTCAACGGTTCACTGCCCATAGTCAGCTCCAGCGTACCGCCGTCCACTATATCCTGATGCGTGAAGAATGGAGTCTCCAACTTATTGCCGTTCAGCACAATGCTCCGCACATACTTGTTGTCGCGGCTGTTTTTGTTGGCTATCACCTTGAACGACTTGCCGTCTTTCAGATGAACGGTCGCCTCGTTGAACAGCGGGCGTCCGATGGAATATACCGGCTTGCCGGGGCATACCTGATAGAAGCCCATCGCATTCAGAATGTACCATGCAGACATCTGTCCGCAGTCTTCATTGCCCGAAAGTCCGTCGGGGTTGTTGAAGTAAAGCGTATGCAGCACCTCATCCACAATCTCCTGCGTACGCCAGGGCTGGCCTACGTAGTTGTAGAGATGGGCAATGTGATGGCTTGGCTCATTGCCGTGGGCATACTGACCTATCAGACCGGAAATATCCACCGAGGTCGATTCACCTTCCAGCTTGGAATCGGCCGTGAACAGAGAATCCAACTTGCCGATGAAGGCGTCGCGTCCTCCCATCAGTTCTACCAATCCGTCCACATCGTGGGGAACGAACCAAGTCCACTGCCATGCCGTACCTTCGCAATAGTCATCGTTACGGTGATTGGAAGCGCGGGGGTTGAAAGGCGTACGCCAGTTGCCCTCACTGTCCAGTCCGCGCATGAAGCGGGTACTCGGATCGAAATAAACTTTATATCCCTCGGCAAAGGCCGCATACTTATCGCGGTTGGCTTCGTCGTCCAAGGCACCTGCCAGTACGGAGATGCACCAGTCATCGTAAGCATATTCCAGTGCTTTTGCCACGGACTCATTGTCCTTATCGCAAGGCACGTAGCCAATCTTGTTCTTCCAGTACTTGGCCTGCGGCATCAGATGCGGCACAACCAAAGGATGGGTGATAATACCCGTCGTATCGTATTCTGCCGTACGGAGGCAAGCCTTGTAAGCCTCCTGCACGTCGAAGTTACGGTATCCCTTTACATAAGAATCCGCTATGAGGGAGGCTGCATGATAACCAATCATGGTACCCGTATAGTTTCCGGCCAGTTCCCACATAGGCAGGACGCCGCCCTCGCGGGACTTCTGGATGAGCGAACGGATGAAAGCCTCGTTCAGTTCAGGATCAATAATCGTCATCAGCGGATGATAGGCACGGAAAGTGTCCCATAAAGAGAAAATGGTGTAGATAGGCTCGTCCACCCTGCCTTGATGGGGCTTCAAGTCCATACCAAAGTAACGTCCGTCAGCATCGGTAAACAAGTTGGGCTGCATACCCGTGTGGTAAAGTGCCGTGTAGAACATGGTACGCTGGTCGTTGTCCTTCGTATCGATGTCAATCTTGGAAAGATAAGTGTTCCACTGCTGGCGGGCAGCACGGCGCACACCGTCAAAATCCCATCCGGAGATTTCGGCTTCCACATTCTTGCGGGCACCGTCCATATCCACGGCAGACACACCTACCTTTACCAATACCTCCTCATTGGGCTCCGTCTGGAATTGCAGTAAAGCTTTAGCTGTAGGCAGAAGCGGACCGCCTTCGTCCAATGCCATGGAGTCCGTGACCAGCGTATAGGTAAATGGTTTGGAGAATTTAGCGTAGAAGTTGATATACTGGTCGAAAGCCCAATATACAGTCTTCTTGCGTCCACGGATTTCAGTATCGCTGATTACTTCCAGCTCCATCTGTTCATTCTTCTGGCGCTGGATACTGTAATCCAGGTCGAGGATAAAACCTGCATCTTCCGCTTTCGGGAAGGTATAGCGATGAATCGCCGCACGTTTGGTAGAGGTCAGTTCGGCTTTCACCCCGTAGCGGTCCAAAAATACGGAATAATATCCCGGTTCGGCTGTTTCATTCTCGTGGGAAAAGGCAGAGGCGTACGCCATCTGCTGGCTCTTCGAGCCCATGGAGTGGTAATCCTGCCGACCTACAGTGGGCATCAGCAGCACATCCCCGTAATCGGCACAACCCGTACCGCTGACGTGGGTATGTGAAAATCCGTTGATAGTAGTATCTGCATAGTAATATCCGGAGCAGGCATCCCACTCGTAGATACGCGTGTCGGGGCTGGGCTGAATCATCCCGTTGGGAACTACCGCTCCGGGATAGGTATGCCCATGTCCACCCGTACCGATGAACGGATTGACGTAAGACGCATAGTCCGGTGCCGTCTGGGTACAGCTGCAAACCGCCCCCAGCAGAAAAAGTCCACCCAACAGTATGGAACTAGATTTCATGTTTTTCTTCATATTGTTTATTGTATAAGTAGGTGTATAGCTTCATAATAGAATCTTGTTATATGAGAATGCTTGAGGAGGGCCGCCCTATTACTTTGAGCAAAGCCCTCCTTTGTTTCATGTATGAAAAGGTTCAAGCATCCGTTTTCCGAAACCTCAGTTTACGGAAAACACGGCATCAGCGTACCTTCTTCATCGTATAGTTCTCACTCACGAAGTAAGGAACATCGGGGAAGATGTCGGTCTCAATCTCACCGCCTACATACTTATAGGGATTGATAGCCCATCTGTTGCCCAAGCCATAGATATGCATATCACCGTTAGGAGCAATAGCACCATCCATATAGTAATCATCATAGTTAGGATATGCTTTCCACTGGAAATTCTTGCTGTAAGTACCGAAATGCATCTTGTAGGTAGCAGGGTCTTCAGCATCGCCCTCATGAATGGTTTGCGGATAGATGAGCAGTGCACCGTTATAGTAATCGCAATGCATCGGATACTTACCGGTGATTTCGGGGAAAGTACCCCAGTTGTAAACCACATATCCGGTACCTTCTTCATCCTTCTCTATAATTACATTCTTCTCAAACTCCTGACTGCCTTTCCAATCCCACCAGCGAGGATTGCCTTCTTCATCCACATAGGTAAAGAGAGAGTTACTGGAAGTTACTTTCCACTCGCCGACCAAATCTTCATAACCCAACATTTTGCCCTGATAAGCTTCACCGATACGGCTCCAGTACTTGCCGCTCCACTCCACTTCATCATCAAAAAGTACTTTACTTATTTCCGAAAGCAACGTATAATACTGATACACCAGCGGTTTGGGATTGTAGAACATCTGAATGCCATAACCTTCATCTTTCACTTTCTGGAATTTGCTCTTGTCAAATCCACTCCAACCTCCGTTCAACTCATCATTAATCTTCCAAGGCAGCGGAGCATACTTGGATTTGGGCAGGTTCTCAAAATGAGACTCTTCACGGCCAAAGGCTCCCTCGGGATTCTGATTCTGGTAGTAACCGTAGGTCATATAGTCCACAATGTCACCTACCTTCATACCCTCTACCTCACCGTCTGGAGAGTCGAGCGAACCATATTCATACACACCAATCAACTTGTTGCCAAATACCTGGCGGCACTCATAAACCAAACGCGCGAAGTTGGCACGTGAGCGTGTTTCGAAGCCGGGACCGGGATTGGAGTTGTTGTAGTTGGTGTACTCATCATCAAAGTCGATGCCATCCAAACCATAAATATCCAAGTAGGCTTTCAGTTCCTTGGCAAAGTCTTTGGCAGCAGCTTCCGAAAGGTTACCCATACCAGCCTCGTCATGGTTGCCAAGAATAGTCATAGCCACCTTAATGCCCTTAGCCTGCAAAGGACGGATGAACTTATCCGCATTTCTCAGCAAGAAGGAAACCTGGTCATTGCAGAAAACATGTACGCGACCGGTCTTGCTATCCACATTGATGTTGGCAGCAAAAATGCTGACTACATCAAAGAAAGGCTTTCCGTTGCTCTTCATGGTATATTCACCCATATTCAAGATGTTCTCGTCATTTACTTCCACAAAGCAATGTGTAAGTATATCACCCTTACTGATACTCTCAGGAATAGCAGCCAAAGGCTTTACCAAGTAAATATATTCCTGATTGTTTGTAGAAACTTCCACACCGTTATTGGCAGATGCAGAAACGGCAACAGCATAAGTCTGTCCGATTGTGCCTCCGGCATTGATATTCAGTTCCACAGAAGCCGACTTCTGTTCGCCCGCCTTGATAGTGGCAGTTCCACCGTTCGCCAGGCTCAGCTTATCGGCGGGATACATTTTATAGCTTGTTCCATTCTTCTTATTGTAAGCCTCCAAAACGTCTTCGTCCACTTTGAAGGTCACCGTAACATCCTGCTCTGCAGCTTTGCTCAGTTCAAAATAGAGATGTCCGGTAGCAACCTTGTCGCCAAAAACAGAAATCGGAGTAAGTTCACGTGCACCGGCGGCAGACTTTACATAGCCATACACGCCATCCACAGTATCCAGCTTGTCACTGTTGCCGGTGTTGATGACAACATCATCTTCACAACCGGTGAAGCATATTCCTGCACATGCAAAAGCCATTGCCAGCAAGCCTGATTTTACATGATTCATATATTTCATAATCAATATCTTTTTATTTGAATTAAGGTATAACTAAATTATTTAGCGGGCAGTTCCACAGCAGTCCAAGTCAATGATTCCACTGCAGTAGCATTGTTCTCATTTCCGCTATAATCGTGAATGGCAGTACCGGCGCCCTCATCGAACTTCCAGTAAGAAACCAGTCCGTCAGCATCCGGCTCTACCTGGTAGAAGTGGTCCTTTGCATTGATTTCTGCTGATGTCAACACCTTGTTCCAGATACGCACCTCTGAGATATTACCTTCCAACCAACGGTCACGATTGTATGAATGGCCAATCCAGAATCCGTTACCTTCATCGGTCATGGTCTGGCCCCAGTTCACGACTCCGCAGTCCAAAGTAGTCTCCAGCATATTCTTACCATTGATGTAGATTATAACTGTTTTTGCATCCGCATCGTAGGTCACAGCGATATGTGTCCATTCGTTTGTCGGAATAACCAGACTCTCATCGGTCACATTGCCGCTACTTGTAGCCACCTGCAACTGGTTTTGAGGAATTCCGGCATCACCGATGCGGAGCAGGAACTTACCTTCGATACCCATAATGGAAGTCAGCATCTTGTCAAACTTGCTTACACGAATCAACGCTTCTGCCGTCAGCTTATTCATATTATTGGCTACATCTGGATTGGTCCAAGTTACGTAAACCAGATTCTTGGTAATATCAGGAACCGTATTAATCAATGCGGCACCCTTCAGCACGTAGTACATGGTACCGGAGCTCTTCAAGACTCCGATGCTTGCCTGGTCTACCGTAACCGGCAATACATATACCTTCTCACGGTCCAGCTCCGTCAAGTTCTTGAAGCTGACAGTGATGTCGTCTGAAATGACAGCACCGGCCAAAATGGTAGCCTGCGGAGTTTCTACCGTATAATAGTTTTCCGGCAGAGCCTCGGCTGTGTCATAATAGGTAGCGTTATAAGTAGCTACCAGTGAAGGGTCCGCCTTCAAGGCAATAGTTATATCCTGCGATTCAGGACGAGCCATTGAAATCCGGAATGAACCTTCCGTATCGGAAACAGTGTTTTTCAACAACACAGTACTGGTCATCGCCGAGCCGTTGATATACACCTGATTATCGAAATTCTCAACGTCATTATCATTACAAGCAGCAAATACACCTGCCAATAATGCCATCGATACTAAATATATACTTTTCAGTTTCATGATATTCTTTTATTTTTTAGGAGCAGGATTCATAATATTGATAGCTTCTCTCACGTATTGATAGGTATTGGTAGCATTGTAATAATCATTCTGCATGTTCTCAATAGCCAGACCAGCTTTTGTAAACTCTGCAGACGGTTCTGTCACCCAATAAGCAGCTTCCGACAGAGCTCTCAAAGCATTGTAATATCCGGTAGTCTTATCTGTTGTATCCAGAGAGACGGTAGATGCCGATACAATGAAGCGGTCAGCCGGAACACCGTCTGCCATCAAGGCCTGAAGCGCTTCTATCCCCAGTTGGGCAACATCCGTGACATCATTTGTAATCAAGATGATATGGTCACAAGAAGAGAGCACAGACTGGCCTATCAGGTTGGCAGGATACCCCTGGAACACCAGTTGCTTACCTGAATTGGCACTCTTCCAGTTGGATATCACACCGAAGAAAGTATCCTGATTTGCCTTTGCTTCAGCCTTGTCGGCTTCGGACATGTAGATAGGATTGCTACCACGATACTCGGCTACAATACCGTCGAAAGGTGCTTCAAGAGCTATCAGTCTGTTCAGCTCAGCCGACAGATAAGCCGAGAATGCAGATGTTTCTGTTCCTTCTTTCACCTTGTCGGTATGTTCCTTCAAGATATTGTCATAGCTGATGGAATAGAATACTTTCGTTCCCTTCTCATGTACATTTGCAATATCTTCCAATTCGAATTCCGCCAAATCGGGAGTAGTTGCGATAATTACGTCCAGGCTGTCGGGAACATCCGACATGTGCTGCCCGCGGCTGAAAGGAACTTTCTCACTATTATCAAACCAGCCGTATACAATCTTATGGTCAGAATTCTTGTATTCCTGCAAGTTCTTCAGATACTTGGCATACAGTTCGGGAGACTGTTCGTCGATTCCGGGTTCTTTCAGTTTAATACTCTCTGAATCCGTCCAGTCGGAGCAGGCAGACAATGCCAATACGGAAAAAGCTGCCAGCGCGATTCCTTTGAATGATTTCTTATATAATTTCATAATTATTCAGCATTTATTGTTATTATTTGCGTGCCCACCATACGTCAGTAGCCATGTTGTCCGGTCCACCCAGATAGCTGTTTACTGCCTCTTGCACGTTTTCAGTATTACTTGTATATTCTTCAGAAGGATAAGGCATACGGCGTGCACCTTTCTCGCTATCAACAATTCCACCACTCAAGTTACCTTCACTGGTTGCAGGCAACAGTTTGGGATAGCCTGTACGGCGATAGTCAGCCCAAGCTTCGTTACCTAACGGCCAATTCGCAATCCACTTCTGGGTAATGATACGTTCCTGTTTTTCTTCCTTGGATGCCCCTTCATTCCACTTGACAGTAATGGCTGAAAGGTTCTTTTCATAAGTATTAAGACCGGCGGGATCTTTGTAAAGAGCAGGTACACTGCTTTCATCAGCCAGATAGCTGTCTACACCGGTAGCTCCCCACTGTTCGAAAGAGAGACGGACACCTTGTTCATAAAAATCAGCAGCGGTTCCTTTCATGTTGAAACCATAGATTGCAGTGGCTTCAGCACGCAAAAAAGCAACTTCTGCCGCATTCATCCAAAGCACGGGATCAGAAGAGGAAATCTTCACACGTGAATAATTGATGAAATACTCCTTCATCTTACTGAGGTTGATACCGCGACGTAATCCTACATAAGTCTCTCCAGGCCATTTTGATTCCTCAAAATAGCTGGCACGACGATTGTCGTTGTAACCGTTCATGTAGCAGATGATGTCGGCAGCAGGATGGGTATCACCACCTGAAGCTTCTTCATTGTAACGTACTGCCACAAACAACGGATTGCTAATTGTACCGAAATACTTCCATGTAGCATTGTCTGCATTTGTTTCAATCAGACCCAACTCGTGATTCACTGCACTTTCAGCCATTTCTTTAGCCTTAGCAGGGCTTACATTGGCAATACGGATAGCCAAACGCAGTTTCAATGAATTGGCAAACTTCACCCACTTCTGTACATTACCACTGTACACGAAATCTGCAGAAGCAACCAACGCCGCATTTCTGTTTTCAGTCAGCACCTCGATGGATTCGTCCAGTTCCTTGAAGAATGCGTTATATACTTCTTCCTGCGTATCATAAGGAATGGTAATCTTGCCATCCTGACCGATTTTAGAATAAGGAATAGGACCATACGCATCAGTCACGCGACTCATGGCAGCAACCTTTATGATTTGAGCAATGGCATAAGGAACCGGATTATTGGTATTCTCCGATACTTGTTTCACTGTGCTCAAGTTACCGTAAAGTGTTGAAATGATACGGTCACTTATCAAGAACACACGCGTCCAGTCATTTGTAGCATTAAAATTGGATATTGTATTGGACCAGCCGGCATTTGAATCGGCAAAATAACCTCCCAACGGTCCACCCAACAAACAATCAGTAAACTGTGCCGTATTGACATCTGATGAGATAACCGTACTTGCCAAGTTACTCATGGCAGAACCCAGTGCATAATCATCCGGAGTCAAATCACCCGGTTGATAAGGATTGGAGTTGATATCCATATAATTGCCGGTACAGGACATAAAGCCCATAACCAACGGAGCAACAATCAATTTATTTATAATATTTTTCTTTTTCATATCGTTTGGTATTAAAATTTAAAGCTCAAGCTAAAGCCGATGTTACGCAAAGCCGGCATCATGAAATAGTCTATTCCCTGATAAAAGTTATCGGTAGAAGCTACACTTTCGGGATCGAAAGGAGCCTTGCTGTAAATCATCCACAAGTTGCGGCCTACCAACGAAACCTTGATATCGCACACATCATTCAACAACTTTCTGGGGATGGTGTAACCCAAAGATACTTCCTGCAGACGAACATTGGTAGCAGAATAAGTGTAGTATTGGGGAACAGACGTGCCGCTACCTACTACACCGTACCATGTTTCGGGGTTTACCTTATCTCTACCATTCACCAACACGTAACCTAAATCACGTGCATCGGCAGAAGCCTCGGACACACCGTAATAGTCCAACATAGCTTGTGTACGTGAGTAAACCACACCACCCAAACGGGCTGAAATCAAGAAACCTGCTGTGAAATTCTTCCAAATGAAGTTATTACGCCAAGCCAAATTACCTTTAGGAAGTACGCTTCCCAACTTGATGTATTTATCCGGGGCCGTTATGGCTTCCGTAGCAACCGTTCCATTTTGGTCCACAAAAATCTGTCCATTGGCATCACGTTTCATATCTCGCAGTGAGTAAAGGTCACCCATGCTCCCACCTTCTTTCAGCAAGAAGCGGGCATCACCTAAGCCACCCATATTCAACGTGCTCAAAGAGAACAGCTCACCGGTAACGGGATTGATGGCATTGTCTGCCAAAGTCAGGATTTTATTCTTGTTACTGGAGAAGGTTATACCGGTATCCCATGTAAAATCTTTCCAGGTATTCTTGTAATTCAGCGACAACTCAATACCGGAGTTACGTACGGCACCAGTCTGGATATACATAGCCGACCAACCGCTGACAGGCAACTGCGGGTTGAATGTCTGGTTCATAGTCTTGGCATTGTAATATGTCACGTCCAATTCAAAGTTCTTGAGGAAACGCATGTTCAAACCGATTTCCCAAGAATTGGTACGTTCAGGTTTCAAATTGTACAACGGATATTGGGTCGTGATACTCCACTGGCCGGAACTTGAATTCCATTCATAGTGGGGATTAGCCAAATATCTGGAGAAAGCACTACCAACAGATGCCCATGAACCACGAACCTTTATAAAAGAAAGATAATCTTTGTTCAAGTTAGGCATTAACTCAGACAGTACAACAGAACCACCGACTGAAGGATAGAAGAATGATTTGCTGTTGGAGTTGGGACCTGCCAGCTGTGAAGGCCAGTCGTTACGTCCGGTCAGCGTCAAGAAGTAAGTGTTCTTGTAACCAAGCTCAGCCGAAGCGAAGAGAGACTGGGTCTGTTCACGCCATCCTTCCTGCAAACGCTGTGTCTTGCTGGCACTCAGGTTCTGGATGGCAAAGTAGTTGGTCAAACCTACCGGTTCGCCGCTGAAGGCATCGCCACCATCAGCAATCGGACCACGTGTTTTCATTGCATCCGAACGTATATCGGAGAATGAACCACCGACGTTGGCCTGGAGTGACCAATCTTCACCGAAATATTTGTTGATACTCACCAGGAAGTCTGCATACAACTGTTTGTCCTGCGTCTTGGTAATACCATAAAGACCTCGTGAAGAGCTCTCGGTGAGCTGTGTATTGGTAGAAGCATAGAACTTTTCTGTATAATCATTGTTGGAGTTATCCAAACGTACACGTCCTGAAACAGTCAGCCAGTCCAGAATCTTATAGCTCAAACCGGCATTCAGCATATAGCGGTCCTTCTTGTTCTGGCGCAGATTGCGGTAGTTAATCCAATAAGGATTCTGCATTACCATACCTTCGTCACCTACCGGCCAGTATTGCGTATAAATTTTACGGGCAGCGTCATAGCGCTCATACATGCTGATATCAGACCAGTCGTTGCTGCGCGGGAACAAATAAGCACCCACCAACGGGTTGTTGTAAGTACCCTGGTTCGTCATGTTCTGGTCATTCTGCAGAATATAGCTTGCACCGAAATCCAGAGTCATCTTGTCGTCCAGGAAAGTAGTGGTGTTACGTACCGTAAAGTTGTAACGGTTGTATTTGTTGTTGGGAACAATACCCTTGGAGTTTACAGCAGCAGCCGATGCATACGTCTGGTTTTTCTCTGTACCGGTTGACAAAGAAATGCTCTCTGTTCCTACAATACCCGTCTGGAAATAATCATCTCTCGGGCTGTAATTGTAGTTATTGGCTGCAGACAAAGGCGCTCCCCAGCTCATGGCTCCTGAAGTGCTCATCACACCACCGGTTCCCGTACCGTAACGGTTTTGGAAGCTCGGCATCACAAACGGATTGGTGAATTCAGTATTACTGCTGACAGTAAGGCTCACCTTACCTTCTTTACCTTTCTTTGTAGTAATGACAATGGCACCGTTGGCAGCTTCCGAACCATACAAGGCAGCAGCGGCGGCACCAGTCAGGACTGACATTGACTCGATGTCTTCCGGGTTGATATCGGCAATCGGTTCTGAAGATCCCTGGGAGTCGAACTCCTTACCTCCGGCAGTACCACGGCCAGAGAAAATAGGCACACCGTCAATTACATAAAGTGCATTGGAAGACTGCATGATAGATTTCGTACCACGCATCACTACCTTTGATACACCACCTACACCGGATGAAGAAGCATTGATGTTCACACCCGCTACCTTACCACTCAATGAGTTCACAAAGTTGGCATCTTTATTGGAAGTAATGGCATCTGTATTCACCTGCTGTACATTGTAGGACAATGCCTTTTCCGAACGCTTGATACCGAGTGCAGTAACCACAACTTCTTCAAGCTGTTGGGTATCTCCGGCCATCATTACATTAATCGGCGCATTACCTTTCACGGGGATTTCCTGCGTAGTATAACCGATATAAGAGAATACAATCACCGGATTCGCCTCCGTAGTGGTCAGCGTAAAGTTACCGTCGAGGTCGGTAATACACCCGTTGCTGGTACCTTTTATCAATACATTCACACCAATCAGAGGTCCCATGTCATCTGACACGACTCCGGTAATCGTCCGTTCTTTCCCTTGTTGGTTGCCCTCTTGAGGAGCAGCAGACTTTTCAGAAAGATAAACGATGTTATCCTCCACTTTATAGGAAATGTCTTTCCCTTTGAGAATAACATTCAAAGCATCTTCTATAGACGCATTGTTCACTTTGACGTTTTCTACCGGCAACGCAGCCAGTTTGTCGTCATAAAAAAATTGATACTTGGATTGAGACTTGATTTGTTCAATGACTGTCCCCAATGTGCCGCGAGACACATTCAGGTTTAACTGGGCAAAGCCCCACTGGATAGAAACTGCCATGAACAACAAAACTAATAAAGCCCGCATGAACGTCGAACTCCGAAAAGCATAATTGTCTTTCATAAACACAATTTATAGGTTATACAATAAATTACTTCGAGAGATTCATTCTCTCGCATTCCTATATAAAACAACAGACAATGAAAATACACTTACTGAAAAAGTATCTTTTTTATCATTAATCCTAAAAAAAAGAGTTACCCCGAAAACAAGTTGATATATCATTTTGCTCAATATTACTAACGAAGCAAATAATTATTTCCACCTGATTCAAGAAAAACACCTATAATACAGATAGTAAATAACAAAATGATATATCAACTTATTTTCGAGGCAACCCTTTTCTTACTATATTATTACTATTCTTTACTTCTTCAGTTCATTCGAGAAAGAATAAGGATAATCTTCCGGCTGCGTACCTCTCTTCATATTAGGCTGGCTGCCCATATCAAACCTCAAGGTACCGCCATTCAGCAAATCGCCATGCGTCAGATAATTCCTGGAATAATCCACGCCGTTCACCTTGAGAGACTCGATATACATGTTCTCCGGTGAGTTATCCGGAGCGTCAATTGTCAGGGACTTACCGTTCTCGAAATGGAGGGTAGCCTTACGGAACAGAGGGGCGCCCAATACATACTCGTCCGTACCAGGGCAAACCGGATAGAAACCAAGTGCAGAGAAGACATACCACGCGGAAGTCTGACCGTTGTCCTCGTCACCGCAATAACCGTCGGGACCGGCAGGATACATGCGGTTCATTACCTGACGAAGCCAATATTGGGCCTTCCAAGGTTCCCCGGCGTAGTTATAAAGGTAAATCATGTGCTGGATGGGCTGGTTGCCATGGGCATAGTTACCCATATTCATCACTGTCATCTCACGGATTTCATGGATTACCTGGCCGTAGTAGCTGTCATCGAACAAGGGCGGGACAATAAATACAGAGTCAAGCATCTCTACGAAAGACTCTTTTCCACCCATCAGGTCTATCAGACCTTGAGGGTCGTGGAATACAGACCAGGAATAGTGCCAGCTGTTACCTTCAGTAAAGGCGTCACCCCACTTCAAAGGAGAGAAAGGAGACTGGAACTGGCCGTCTTGATTACGACCACGCATCAGCTTGCTTTCCTTATCAAATACATTCCTATAGTTCATGGCACGTTCCGCAAAGAGTTTCTGCTCCTTCTTCGGACGGTTCAGTTCTTTTGCCATGCGGTAGATGCACCAGTCATTATAAGCATACTCCAAAGTACGGGCAGTGTTCTCGTTGATTTTCACATCGTAGGGAACATAACCAAGCTTGTTGTAATACTCATAGCCGAGGCGACCCGTAGAAGAGACCTCGGGATGGACATTCTTTGTACCGTTGATGAGACCTTCGTACAACGTCTGCACATCCTCCACCTTCACACCTTTCAGATAGGCATCTGCCAGTACGGAAGCAGAGTTGTTGCCAATCATACAGCCACGGTGACCCGGACTTGCCCATTCGGGGAAGAAACCGCTTTCCTTATAGGTGTTGACAAGACCTTCCTGAATCTGCCTGTTCACCGACGGATACATCAGGTTGAGGAATGGGAAAAGACAGCGGAAAGTGTCCCAGAAACCGGTATCCGTATACATATAGCCGGGCAACACTTGCCCATTGTAGGGACTGTAATGAATCGGATTTCCCGCCTCATCCAGTTCATAGAATGCACGCGGGAACAACAAGGAACGATACAAACATGAGTAGAAAGTACGGTACTGGTCAAGGGTTCCGCCTTCCACATCAATACGGCCCAGCACCTTGTTCCAGGCATCCTGGCCTTTCTGAACCAATGTTTCCAAATTGTCATTGCCAAGCTCCTTCAAGTTACGGTCAGCCTGCTCAAAACCGATGAAAGAGGAGGCTACACGGGCATGTACCACTTCACCCTTGCGGGTTTTGAAACCGATAACAGCACCGGCATGTCCGGCTTCCTGCTCAACCTTATTCTCGCTCAAGACGCCATCGGCTACAGAAGCCTTATAAGTAAAAGGCTTGTCGAACTCTATCACGAAATAGTTCTTGAAGTTCTCGGGAACACCGCCGCTGTTACGGGTAGTATAACCGATAATACGATTCTGTTCCGGAAGTATCTTCACATAAGAGCCCTTGTCAAAGGCATCGACAACAATGTATGAATGATCATTTTCAGGGAAAGTGAAACGAAACAATACGGCACGGTCGGTAGGGGTGAACTCGGTAACCACATCGTGTTCGGCAAGATACACCTTATAATAATGAGGAAGTGCCACTTCGCCCTTGTGGGAGAACCAGCTTGCACGCTTCTCCTCATCAAACTCGGGCGTGCCAACCACCGGCATGATGGAGAACTGCCCGTAGTCGTTAATCCAAGGACTGGGCTGGTGTGTCTGCTTGAAACCACGGATCTTGTTCGCGGTATAGACGTATTGCCAGCCGTCACCCATCTTACCTGTCTGAGGAGTCCAGAAGTTCATACCCCAGGGACGTGCGATCGCAGGATAGGTATTACCGGTGGAAAGCTCGAAAGTAGACTGCGTGCCGACAAGAGGACTGACATACCGGGTAAAGTCCTTGGCATGCAACCACAAGGAAGTGCTCACAAAAAGAAACAATAGGATTAATTTTCGCATAATATTAGAAAGTTGTTAGTATTAAATAAATTCTTCTCGTCATATCTCGAATTTGTGCGGCCTTCCTACTTCATTGAGGAGAGGAAAACACTGTTCCCCACAATTTTATACTCCAATGGAATGGTATTCTTTATCAGATTCAGCACAGCCCCCACACTCTCTTTTTTCTTCAGTGTACCCGAGTAGGTCTTGCTTACATCTATGTTCGGTGCCAGAATTACCCTCACCCCATACGAATTCTCCAATGTACGCGCAATGGTGTATAGGTCAGCCTTCTCAAAGACAAACTCATTATTGTGCCAGTTTTCGATTCCCGTATCCACCTGCTTCACCACCAGACGCCTAGTCATTCCGTTCAGCTCGGCTTTCTGTCCGGGGGCAAGGATAATCATACCCTCGCCATGATTACCTTTCACCTCTACTTCGCCTTTCAAAAGGGTAGCTACTGCAGACATCTTAGCCTTGTCAGACTTGAGGTTGAAAACAGTTCCCAATACTCTGACCTGCATGGCCTCACTCTGTACGACAAACGGTTTTTCCGGATTCCTCATCACCTCAAAATATCCTTCTCCTTCCAGATAAACCTTTCTTCCCTTCCCTGCAAACTCATGTGGATATTTCAGGGTAGTGTTTTTATTCAGCCAGACTTTGGTTCCATCCGGCAGTTTCAGTTCCTTAATCTTATCATGAGTGGTGACAGCCAGTAATGTTTCCGGCTGGCTATAAGTCTGATAAAAAAGATAGCCGAAAGTACCCAAAAGGAAGAAGCCCACAAATACGGCCGCATACCGCATCCACCCAACCATCCTCCGTACCTTGTATTGTTTCGTCTTCTCTTGTTCCAGCCTTTTAAACAATCGCTTTTCGGCCTTTTCTATGTCTTGTGTATTCGAAGTATCCCCCAGTCTCCCCAAGTGGTAAATCTCCTCCAGCCTGAACAATTCGCGTGCATTCTCACCCGACTCTTCCAGCCAGGCGTTCACCTCACGAAGTTCATCTTCCGTACATTCACCCATAAGGAACTTGGCCAATATCTCCTCATTCAACTTATTCATTCTTTCCTTCATTATGATAATAAAACAACGCTGCTCGCAAAAACACTTACTTTCCCGATGAAAAACAGAGCCAACATCAGGTTCAGATACCCCAGTTTATCACGCAGCAACTTCAAAGCTTTGTACATGTGGGCCTCCACCGTACGCAATGACACTCCCATCGTATCAGCTATCTCCTTATTTTTCATATCATGCAGATAGCTGAGTTTGAATACCATCCGGCACTTGTCCGGCAATTCATTGATGGCATCGGACAGCTTCCTCCTAAGTTCGGCATCCTCTATCCGTTTCACCACATCATTGCTGTCAGGTTGATAGAACTCAACCCTCTTTTTATGGATTTCGAGCATGACAGCCTCATAGCCACTCACAATGTCCCGATGCTTCAGAACGTTCAAGGCACGGGTATACACCGCCCTATACAGAAAAGCCTGAATCTGCTCTCCCACCTTCATGGTATCTTTCCGCTTCCACAGCTCCACGAAAACATCCTGTACCACATCTTCCGCATCTTCTTCCCCCACAATGCGTGTGGCATAGAACAGCAGGTTGGTATAATACCTGCGGAAAAGGGATTTATATGTCAAGTCGAAATGTTCATTCATATGTTAGCCGGTTATCGGGGACTGTACCATGCCTGACCTGGCTTATCCCCCATTTCAAATTCGAAAACACTTCCATCCATTATCTGTTCATGCGTAATATAACTTTTGTCATAGTTCTTACCGTTGAGTTTGACAGATTGAATGTAGCAATTTTCCTTGCTCACCGCCGGCGCCAGTACCGTAAAGGTCTTTCCACCGGGCAGGTGCATCTTCATTTCCGGATATAGGGGGGTACCGATTTCATATTTTCCACCAACCGGGTCTACCGGATAAAAGCCCATCGCACTGAACACATACCAGGCGGACATCTGTCCGCAATCCTCGTTGCCGCACAAACCGGCAGGAGTGTTCTGGTAGAGTTCACGCATCACCCGGGCTGCATATTTCTGGGTTTTCCAAGGTTGATCCACAGCATTGAACAGATAGATGACGTGATGGCTAGGCTCATTTCCATGCGCATACTGGCCAATCATCCCGGTGCTGAAAATAGGCAACTCATCATCTGCAGAAGGATTGTAAGTAAACATACTGTCCAGCTTCTGGGCAAACCGTTCCTTACCTCCGGTCAAAACTATCAAACCGTCAATATCCTGCTGCACAGACCAGAAGTATTGCCAGCCGTTGCTCTCGCAGATGTGCGGAGTATAGTCGTCCGGCGAGAAGTTCCGGATAAACTCTCCCTTGTCATCACGGGGCTGCATGAAAGAACTTACCGGATTGTAGACATTCCGGTAATTACGGGAACGCTTATAAAACTCGTCCGCAACCTCCTTATCGCCCAGCTTCTCTGCCATACGGGCTATACAATAGTCATCATATGCATATTCCAGTGTTTTAGAAAGTGACCAGTTTTCCGAATTATACTGATCCGTCACATTATAAGGAACATAGCCATATTTCTTATATAACCCAATGCCACGATAGGAATCGATATTGGCAGTAGCTACACAAGCCTCCAAGGCCTTTTTCGCATCGAAGTCCCCAATACCTTTCAGATAGGCATCTACAATAACCGGCACAGAGTGGTAACCTATCATCATATCTGTCTCGCCCCCCTGAAAATTCCATACGGGAAGGCGGCCGTTCTGTTCGAAGAAGGCGAGGAAGGACTTCACCATATCATTCACCCGTTCCGGCTCAATAAAAGTATAGAGAGGATGAGCCGCACGGTAAGTGTCCCACAAGGAGAAAGTACTGTAATTTGTCCAGCCCTCTACCCGGTGCACTTGCTTGTCGGGACCGTAATAGGCGCCGTCCACATCACTGTAAATGGTAGGAGCAATCATCGAATGATATAAAGCTGTATAGAACTTGACTTTCTCATCGCGGTCATCGCATTTTATTTCTATCCGGGACAATTGTTCGTTCCAATCATCCTGCACAGCAGCCAGGTATTTGTCGAAATCATCATCAGGTACTTCTGCTGCCAGATTACGTGCCGCCCCTTCCATACTTACACCGGAGATGGCAGTACTGACAAGAATCTGTTCTCCTTCCTTAGTCTGAAAGTCGAATCGTGCAATGACAGATGTCCCTATCCGCTTGCCTTCTTTCTCTATGGCAGCTGTATCGAGCTGCATCGCAGCAAACGGTTTGGAGAAACGTGTACGGAAGTAGAGGCGCTGGTCGCGTGCCCAACCGTCAGAGTAACGGTAACCTTGCACCGTTACCGAATCGATGGCTTCTATGTGAGAATCATTGGTAAAATCCCAATTCATGGCTTTCCGCAAATTCAGGAAAACGGCAGCATCGGCTTTTGGGAAAGTATACCGCTGAATGCCACAACGCTCGGTGGCCGTCAACTCTACATTTATATTATAATCTT
>ULLT01024541.1_pt1 | contig 18732 bp, 21 predicted proteins | sample 1951451 | NCBI WGS metagenome assembly ULLT01 (sample SAMEA4835530, study PRJEB28245) | human gut metagenome | biome: gut microbiome; material: fecal sample | place: Denmark | collected 2008 | reverse complement strand
CGGAGCGGATAGCCTCGCACGGCTTGCCGCTGAAGTTAATTTCAATACTGTTAAATTGATTGTTTTTTGCGATAGTGTAATTCATTTTTTTGTCTCCTATGAAAATTAAAATTTTTTTGTAAAAATGGTTGACTTTTTAATTGTTCCGCATATAATAAGAGACAGACAACGCAAGCACAGCGGTGCGGAAAACTTCCGCTATGCTTTGTATTTGCGTTTCTGTTTTTCACCGTTTAACTGTTTTTTGTTTGGCGACTGGAACAGTTAAGCGGCTTTTTTATTTACTCGCTATATCGAAGTTATTTTCTTCTTTGAATTTTCCGACAGCCCATCGAATAAACCCGGCTCGGCTTTTTCCGCTCGATTTTATAACGGCGTCAATTTCTGCCAGTTCTGTGGGCTTAAATTTTGTTGTCCAAGTTGTACGATCGCCCTTGTGCGCTTCTCTGTATTTTTGTCGGCGGCTTTTTGTGCCTCACTTCGTGCCATAACTCAGCCTTCCTCGACTTCGAGCGTAATTCCACAATCCGACAAAGCCGCTACCGCTTCGGCGTCGAGTCTGCGAGCGTGTGTAAGTTCGAGTAATTTAATAATCGCTGAAACGAGATTGTCAGGGGGGGGGATATTCTCAAATCTTCTACGGTGTCTTGTGTGTTCTTAATAATTTTTTTAATGTTCATACGTTTAACTCCTTGACTTAATTTATTTTTTTGATATATTATAGACAACCTAATCGGCGAGGGGCTTGCACCCCTTGCCGTTCGGATTGCGGTTTATTTACCGCTTTGCTGAGCCTTGCTAACTTTGACGGTTACGCTTTCAACTTTGCCGTCTTTGTCGTAAGTTACTTTTATGTAGCTTATCTCATAGCAAGGCTTTTTTTCTTTTGCCGGATTCTCATCTCGATTAGCATTAACTGCTATTGCATCTGAAATATTTTCTTAACATTTCCTTGCAATTTTTTAGTAAGAGATTTCGCCATTTAGTAACACTTTTTTAGTAACAAAATTTAGTAACAAGCACCTTTTTTTGAGCATAAAAAAAGCCGAGCGATTAAACGCCCGGTAGTTTCTTCTTTTTGCCGTCCAAATCGACTTTTATGCCGAAATAATCGTTAGAAAGGAATAATACGAACTCTAACTCATCGTCAGGGTTCGTATTATTCCCTAATGTCAATGACGAACAAAAAGGAGCGTCTTTTTAAGCCTAAAAGGGTGCAGGCGTCCACGGGGAGTTGAACTTGAATATGTTGATTTTTGACGAATAATTTGGTATAATAATAAAAAATGCGAAGAGGTAAAAATATTGTTTAACGATTTAGATTTCAAAAAAATATTTCCTCTAATGACTTTTGAAAGCGGCGAAGAAGAAACGTGCAGAAAGTATATGGAAACGAGAGGAATATATCTTTATAAGCAAGTTTATGATGCGTTAGCTACTTGGATGCCTAATGTTAAAGAAATCAAATATAAACAATTTTCAAATTTGATTCGCTACGATAAAGGAATAAGGGATAAACTATATATTTATCTTGCTGCGGCGGAAGAATATCTGCGCAATATTATATTTGAAGAATTAGAAATAGATAATCGTCCCCAAGACAGTACTAAAATTAAACTTAATATTAGCGATTTAAGGACAAGAACTGTAGAGGAGCGAAATGAAGAATCGAATTTATATTATTACTCTTATGCAAAGAATTTTGATTTTGGACTGATTGAGAAAGTCTTTCAAAAGTTCAAACTTGCCGAAAAGTATGGCTTGATTCAATCGGATATTAAAGAAGTTCGGAAATTATTGAGAAACAAAGTAATGCATCATAGCATGTTACTGTTATCTTGTTTTACGGATCGACAAGACATAGAAAAAGAAATAAAAACACTTGAAAAAGGCGTAGAAGCGTTGTATAGATTATTGCCAACATTAGAGCTTCGTGAAGGTTCGTCAGTTGATGGTCGCATTAGCGGCGGTTTAACGCAGGCAATTAACAAAAGCAATTATCCTGATGGAGATATTATGAAAAAGCCGTATGATAATATAATTTGTTTACACAAGTTCAAAGACGGGAGATTTATATTATAATGGAATATTTACATAGGAAAGACAAAAAGAAAACTTCAGCGCGAGAAGATTTTGAGAGAAGATTATTGCCGAAAGTGAGAGAATATTTGCGGAAAGATTTCGGTAAAAAGAAATGGGTGTTTAATGAATCCCTTGTCGGTAGTACAAAACGCAATTTAGTCTTGGTTGGGAACGAAGGCTTTGATATGGATTACCAATTACGGTTCGATCGTATTCCAGATAAATACTTAAAAGATGCCAAAGCTATGAAAGAATTGTTTCGAAATTATTTAAATAAAGCAAAGAAAGAACTCGGAATAGCCTTGACAGATTGCGAAGATTCTACAAATGTGCTTACGATGAAGAAAATAGTTAATACAAAAGTTGATTATTCGTATGATATAGCAATTTTACGATTAAATGAATGCGGACAATATGTAATTTTGAAGAATGAAAAGCAAGGCAGACAAGATGATTATCATTATGTACCGTTACCTGATTGTGGAGATTTTAACGAACGGTGTAAAAAAGTGAAAACTCAAGAAGCGTGGGCGTTGTTACGTGATAAATATAAAGTTAAAAAAGGGAAATATCAATACACAAATCAAGATGATAGACCTGCTTCATTTTCATTACTGGGACAGGCGGTAAATGAAGTTATACAGAAATTAGAACTGTGAGAAGTTAAACAAAGGAGATTAGGCATTACAACATTATAGATTAAAGTCCTAACCGTATCGCCACGGATGATGTCGAATTTGTCTCGACGAAAAAGAGACGAATTCGGCATTTTTCTTACTTTTTTAAGGGTGAATAGGGGTGAATTACCTATTTTACCCCGAAAATGACCGAGTTAGAGTGTCTCGATTTGCCGAGACATTAACGACAACCACCTATGTAGGTAGGACGCTTATATACTGAATATGTAGGATTTGAATATGGATTGACCGAGCAGAAGAGAATCTGTTCGGTCTTTTTTGTAAACTGGTGTCCGCAAATGCGGACACTCATTACTTTACAAATGTTTCAAAATATGTTATACTATAAGCGTCAAAATGGGACAGGTGTAAGGAGTAGCGGATGAGACAAGAAAATGCTTTCAAAATCAGGCTTATAAAATTACTTGAAATATTACGCCAACATTCGGATGAAGATAATTATATGTCTACAACCGAAATAATTGAAAGGCTTGCGGCGATAGGAATTATTTGTGATCGAAGAACGCTATACAAGGATGTAGAACTTCTGAACGAGTCTGGATATGAAGTGTTGTGCGAGAAAGCTCCGGGAAAGCCAAATGGCTATTGTGTTGCCGATCGCAGTTTTAACGTTTCGGAACTCCGCATTCTTATGGATGCGGTTCAAGCATCGAGTTTTATTACGCCGAAAAAGACCGAAGAACTTGTTGATAAAATTGCTAATCTTGGTGGAAGTCATCGCGCAGAATTGCTACAAAGTAATATTGTAAAGTTTAATACGACTAAAAGTGTAAATGAAAACATTTTTTATTCGATAAGCGAAATCAACTTGGCGATAGAGAACAACAAGAAAGTATCGTTTGAATACTTTGACTTCAATTCAAAGCACGAGCGGGTTTATAGGCGAAACGGGAAACGGTATTTTGTCAATCCGCTTGCCACGATTTATGACGATGACAACTACTACCTGATATGCTACTACGGAAGATTTGAGGGCGTGGTGCATTATCGCATAGACCGTATGGATCGCGTCGAAATGGTCGTTAATCAACCTATAGACGTATATAAAGGCGAGCCGATCGATTTGAAGAGACACAAAAAGACTTTGTTCGGAATGTTCCAAGGCGAAGAACAGTTGGTAGAGTTTCAAGCCGATGCAGGCATTTTAGACCCCATCTGCGATATCTTTGGAGACAAGCTGGAGATCACCCCGGACAAAAACGGGAAACTCCGTTTCAAAGCGGCGGTGCAGTTGAGTCCGACATTCTACGGGTGGTGCTTATCGTTCGGAGACAAGCTGCAAGTGGTCGGACCGAACGAAGTGGTAGCAAAGGTGGTTGATTATATTCAATCATTGATGGATGGATATAGAAAAGATAGTGAGGATAATTGATATGAGAGATAGCGAACCTTCGTTATGGGATGTGTTGTTTGGAACGCCAAAGAAAAGGGCAAAGAAAAGAAATCAAACATCTTTGAGGACGATTGGGAAGAGAGATGTTCTGAATGTGATGAGTATTACGAAGATTGCGAATGTGAGGATTGCCCTGACGATGACTGCAGAAATCAGAGAGGTGGAAGATAAAAGATGAGCAATGGCATTGTAGATCAAGTCAAAAATATAATGGATATCTTTTGCCGTCTATCCACTGAGCTTCGCAATCCGATAACAGAAAAAGATTATATAATAGAAGATAGAGGATGCCCACATCTAAGCTCACAACTCCCCAAGGAAAAGTGCGCAGTATATATGTTTTTCTACAAAGACGAAGCACTAAAAATCGGTAAAGCAAACGAGAAGTCGAATGCAAGATATTCATCGCAACATTATGGATTTAATGCGAAAAGTACATTGGCAAAATCTTTGGTTTCCGATACAAGTATGCGAGAAATGGGAATTAGTGAGAAAAATGTTTCCGATTGGATAAAAGAAAATACTCAACGTATAAACATAATCGTTAATGCAAGTTGCGGAGATGTAGCGATTGAGTTGATAGAGGCGGTTATGCATTATGCTTTCAATCCGAGATATGAAGGAGCATTGCATAGAAAAGGAAGACGGTAGTACATAAAAAATGGATAGGAGAGGTTATATTATCCCCAATGAGTAATTTCTATAGCAATCATTACTTAAGCGTGCCGATATATAAGCATAAATCATTGCCGATTGTCGAAACAGGCGAATTCGACTTTTTCCGATGCGTTCCATTCCAAGATAGTTTTTATGGAAAAACTGTTAGCGAGTTGCATGCCGGGAATCTACGAATGAGCCAAGGAAGATATTCAAATCTCTTTCCGGGAGAAAAAATTTCATACTGGGCAAGCGACCGTGAAACGGCAAGGGCGGAGGTGAAAAAACATGGGGCAAATAGCAATCTCTTGACTTTTTTCGCTTATGACGATGCGACTGCGTCTTTTCCAACACTATCAAAGGAGCGAGATTTACTGGTAATAATTGACGGCATCCATTTCGGTTTTTTAGAAATACTGCTAAAAATAGAAAACGGAAAAGAGTTGACGAAAGGGGAAAAGTCGCTCGTTCAACAAATCAAGCAAGAGAATCCGGATTGCTTGGCTTACGAGTCAGAAATTGACCGAACAAAGACGAATTACATATTCTTCGAAAAGGGATTCAAAAAACTTGCTGTAAGGGAGTTGCGGTTAAGACTGGGCAGTGAGCAAAAGATATCAAAAAATATAATATGGTGTGCCGGGACTTGCGATTATACTGCTTATTTGGAAAGTTACGGTGAGTATTTCTTACCAAAGGCAAGGCTTGGGAAAGATGCTAATTATACGAACAGCGATGAATATAAGCAAAGAAACGCTATTCAAGATTATTGGTATGGGAAATATCACGAAGAAATGAGAAAAAAGCCGCATTTGAAGATTTCAGTAAACCCAAATACACATGACGTCAGTATTAAAGAGGAAACTGGAACTGAGGCGGTATACACAAAAAATGACAAATAATAATGGAGAAAACTAATATGACGGAAATGCCATGCTCTGCATACGCATACCATTTGCAATGTGAGAAAGAGGCTATTGCCCAGAAAGAAAAGGAACGGCACGAAACAACGATGGAAAGTGCCGCAAGGGCAGTACAGGAGCAAAACAAATTATTACAGAATCAACTAACAGAATTAAAAACACAGAATAGATTACTATGCCAGCAAAGCGAACAAGCAATGCTCGATGCAATAGAAGTGAAAAAGGAATCTCATCGTAACAAGATATTCGCTTGGGTTTCGTTTGGAGTCGGAACTTTGATAGGAATTGTGGGCATAGTGGTCGGTATAATCTTATAAGGAGGTCAAATGTCAATATTTATAGAAGCAATTAAAATCCTTTGGGAAACCATTTGGGGAATGTTTACGGCCGTAGGAACAGCCATATGGGAAAACTTGCTTGCAATCCTTGAAATAAAGAAAATTGTGGGATACTTCACCCCGGCTGGTGTGATTGCGCTTTGTCTGGGTGTTCCGACAGTTGTAATAACTCTTATTTTATCAATTGCTAAGAGAGCAAAAAGACTATGGAGCTAATTGATGTATGCGGCTCTAAAAAATGAGCAATCTCGCTAAAAAGTGCGAGATTGCTTAAATATTTTCAAGAATACGAGTGATTACTCTTGCAATTATTGTGTTTTTAAAGTATAATAGACTATATCTAATGTTGTGGAGTATAAGATGGCTATTACCTATAAGAAACTTTGGAAGTTGCTAATTGATAAGAATCTCAAAAAGTGCGATCTTCAAAAAATGGCTGACATTAGTAATTCTTCAATTGCAAAATTGGGACGTAATGAAAATGTCAACACGGAGATATTGCGTAAGATATGTGAAGCCTTAGAGTGCGATATTTCTGACATAATGGAAATCGAGTAAAGAAAGGATAGTATATATGTCAAGACCAGTGTTACCGCTTAAATCAGATATCAAGAAAGCAATAATTGACTTTTGTCTGTTAATAGAAAGCGTCGACAAGTGAAATTAACCAGCACATTATCGACAGGTTTAATATTGACGAAAGAACATATTTGGAAAAAAATGACTATGAGAATACGGCGGTATTTGCATATAGAATGTGTTGGATTCGAACAGAACTAAGGAACGAAGGGTTAATATGTAGTCATACAAAAGGTGTTTGGGAGATTTGTGATAAATAATGAAAAAGACAATAGTGCTACAGAAAGAATATTTCTCAAATGTTTGTGATGCTCAGCGAAACTCTATGTTGGAGCAGTTTGAGCTTAATAAAAATGGCGATATAGTATTGACTTACTCTCCGAAAGGTTATTTTGTCAACAACAAAAAAATGAGCTTTAATAGCGGCATTACGGCGATAAGCATGTTTTCAGGTGCTGGAGGCTTGGATATAGGAACTCAGTTAGCAGGAGTGGAAGTGGCTTCGAGTTTGGACTTTTTCGAAGATAGCGTGAAAACCATAGAAATGAACAAATGTTTTTCTAGAGGAGAACATTTAAACAGAGATATTAAAACTGTAACTGCGAATGATTATTCATCTTTGCTAAGAAAAAAGAATCCAGAGAAACTGATTGTTATTGGAGGGCCGCCATGTCAACCGTTTTCAAAAGCGGGGTACTGGGTAACAAATGAAAAAAGAGACTCAAACAATGATCCGCGAAACATGATAGTTCCCTATTTTAGGGTATTGGAAGAATTGATGCCTGATGGTTTTGTCTTAGAAAATGTGGAAAGCATTCTTCACCCAACGAATCATGAGACTATCGAAACTATAATAAACAATATGGAGAGGCTCGGATATAACTATTCCTTAATAAAAACGAATGCCGCAGATTTTGGTATCCCTCAAAAAAGAAAGAGGGTGTTTTTCCTTGCATCGAAAAAGTCGATAAATGCATCTCTTAAGAAAACGCACGGAACTCCCACGGAAATTCAGTTTGACAATTCTTTATTACCATACGAAAGGGTAATAGACTGGATTGGGGATTTTGACAATCTTGTAGAACCCTATCGTAATATTGCAGTGGAGGGGAAGTACGCGTATGAACTTTCTTGTGTTCCAATGGGAAAGAATTATATTGCATTATCAGAAAAAGCGGGTTATCCAACTCCAATTTTTGTTGCCGGGAAGCGATATTGGACATCTCTTTTGAAACTTCATCCTTATGAACCGTCATGGACTATTATTGCAAGTCCGGGACATTGGGAGGGACCATTTCATTGGAGAAATAGAAGGTTGACGGTTAGAGAGCTGGCTGCGATACAGACCTTTCCAATGGATTATGAGTTTTATGGGAGTTATTATTCCATACACAAACAAATAGGAAATGCTGTACCGCCATTATTGGCAAAATTGGTTATTGAGGAGCTCTTGAAGTGGATATAAAAGTTGTTAGTTTATTTAGTGGTTGCGGAGGTTTGGATATAGGTTTCCACGAAGCAGGATTTAGTACTATATATGCAACTGATAATTGGGAAGTGGCTTGTGATACTTTGCGAGCAAACGGCATTGCTTCTGAGGTAGTTCAACAAGATGTCCGTGAGGTGAATTTTGCCAAAATAAAGGAAAGGTACGGAACGATAGATTGTTTGATAGGGGGACCTCCGTGTCCACCATATAGTCAAACTAGACACTATTTGGTAGGGAAAAAAGATGGTTTTCAAGATGAAAAAGCTGGATTTGCAGTACCTGAGTATTTTAGAGCATTAAGAGAATTACAACCAAAAGTTTTTGTCTTTGAAAATGTCGATGGTTTCATGTTCAAAACACATCATGAGGCCTTTGAGTTTTTAAAAGAACAAAGTCAAGAACTTGGTTATTCGATCTCGTATAAAGTAGTCAATTGTGCAGATTATGGTGTGCCTCAAATGAGGAAACGTTTTATCTGTGTCGGCGTAAAAGATAAAATTGTCTTTAATTTTCCTGAACCCACGCATGAAAAAAAAGGCATAGTTAAAAAGCCGTGGGTTACCTGTGGGGAAGCTATAGGTGATTTTGATACGATAACGAAAGATGAACTGTTACAAAGACCGGGAGGAAAAGACTATGATTTACTGACTGGGATACCAGCAGGGGACAATTATTTGTTCTATACTGAAAAACGTGGATGTCAGGATCCTAGGTTCAAATGGAAAAGTAGGTATTGGACCTTCTTGCTTAAACTTTCACCAATGTTGCCATCATGGACTATACAAGCAAGTTTTTCACAAAACCAAGGGCCTTTTCACTGGAGAAATAGGTTTTTAAGAATAGAAGAATTAAAGCGGCTTCAAACGTTTCCAGATGATTATATTCTACGCGGAGATTTTAAAGAGCAATGGAGACAACTAGGGAATGCTGTCCCGCCGCTATTTGCGAAACAGTTGGCACAAAAAATAAAAGAGGAGATATTCCATGGATAAAGAACAAAGATATGAAGTTGATAAGAACGGAAAACTTGTGATTGATGTTCCGCACACAACAACTGATCGTAAAACACTAATTGCGCAATTGTTTTCAAGATTCGGTTGGCAATATGAGTTGGTTAATGAAATATCGCAAAATCACTTTTTCGTAAAAGTGTCAAATAACAATTTAGGCAAAGAGTATTCTTTTCATTTATATCATGGCAATGTTAGAAAAGAAGATCCAAATAGAAATAGAGAAGAAAAGAAGATACAACTAGGTGGCACTGATCCGAGAGAAACATCAAATGCCATGACTATTATATTGGGGTTTTATGTTTTTGACTCGGATAGAATTGAGGACTGTGTGATTGTGGCTTGGCCTGTTGAAGACGATAAGAACTATCCTAATAATCCAAGCTTAAGAGTTAATGTTAAACAAGATATACTCCCTGCAAAAAACAATGGTCTTTATATAGACAAAAAATCAGGAAAGCGTATAGTGGCTTTTAATCCGGATTTTATTTATTATTATCTTGAGAATTATAAGATGCTGCATGGCGATTGCGAAGTAATTGATGTTGAACAAAATGATACATATCTATCACCAAGTTGGTTTTCCAAAATGGCTCAACAGTTTACTTCTGCGGATATTGAGTCGGAACAGTTATATAAGGATTTCCGAGCGAAGTATGGTCCAGAGGCATTAAAGGTTGTAGAGGGGAACGACTTACTTCATAAGATATTTATCAACGAAACCCGCGACAAAGAGAACCTCTGCTATGTGCTTGAGTTTGATAAACAGTATTCTCAATTCGGAGGAATCGGCGGCGGTTCTGCATATAAGTATGGCCTTTACTATAGTGCAGACAAGCAGTCTTGGATGGCTGGATCTTCGAGAAATCCCAAGGTTCTTTCCCTCGAAGATGCTATAACCCTTGGTACGAAAATTCGCAATGAAATCCTCGAAGGGGTGAAGGTTATTGAGTCGGCGGGCGAGCTTGAAGAGTTAAAAGACTACGCAGAACTGAATACTAAACTGTATGAGGTTATGCCAACTACTATTAACAAAAAGTGGGTAATCAAGTACTTCCACATGTTGTTCCCGCAATTGTTCCCGCCTTTTTATAATGACGAATGGCAAAATAAAGTCTTAACTGCGATTGACGAAGAACCCGATGGAAACTCTTTTGTTCGCATGGGACAGATTGCGTTGTTTGTAAAAAAATGTGGGATATCAACTCTTGCATTCTCCAAGGTGATTTACAACTTGGATTCGTTGGGAGACATTGAGGACGAACAAGAACCGACTGACGTTAATGAGTTGTGTACCTTTGAGTCGGAAATAAAGAATGGCAAAAACATTGTTGTTTATGGTACACCCGGATGCGGAAAGTCATTCCACGTGCAAAACACACTTTTGAAAGAATTCGGCGTTGCAAACGATGAGCAACATCGTATTAGAACGACATTCTATCAAGACTATACCAATACCGACTTTGTAGGACAAATCATTCCTAAAGTTAAAGAGGATAAGTCGGTTACATACGAATTTAACCCCGGTCCATTTGCTCTTGCTATGAAAATGGCAATAGAGCATTCGAACGAACCCGTCGCTTTGGTTATTGAGGAATTGAATCGTGGTAATGCGGCGAGCATTTTCGGCGATATTTTCCAACTTCTCGATAGAGATGATGACGGTAAGAGCCAATATAAGATAACCAATGTTAATCTCCAAGACTACCTCAACAATATATTCAAAGAGCGCAATTTGCACTTTGATTATATCGTAATACCGTCGAATTTGTATATTGTCGCAACGATGAATACAAGTGACCAAAATGTCTTTACACTGGATACCGCATTCAAACGTCGTTGGAAGTTTGAAAAGTTGCCGAATATCTTTGCTCTAGATCACAAATATGCAGAGTATTTCGTTCCCGGAATGGACGGGGTTACATGGAAAACACTTGTCAAAGCCATAAATAATTTCATTGTAGGCCGCGCCGACGAATTGTCTTCGGAAGATAAGCAGTTGGGAGTGTACTTTATTGGGAAAGAAACATTGAGTGAAACCAAAGAGGGAACAACTAACGAAACAAAGAAAAAGGAATTTGCGTACAAACTTCTCGAATACTTGTGGGACGATGTCGCAAAGTATAATCATTCGGATTGGTTCGGTCCGGATGTGAAGACACTCGATCAATTGATTGAAGAGTATATGGCAAAGGGACAAGAGGTGTTTGTCGATGGAATCCTTAAATAAAGGCATTCGCATAGACAATTTTTATCCGCATACGGTCACAGGAAAAACGGATGATTCGTTCATAGGACTAAAATTCAAGGGTAATGAAATTCATTTTTATTACCCGGAAACCTATCGTTTTTCAACGGAAAGTCCTCATGTTCGAAGTGATATTGTTGACCTATTAAGGACCATAGGGATTGCAAAGACATCGTCATCGCAGTTGTCGAGTGCTTACAATAAGGCAACGGGCGAAGGAGATTTCGCGCTTTTATCCTATTTGTGGGTGATAAAGGACTTCATTGCAAATGGGTTCTATGTGAATAGAGAAAAAATCTATAAAACTAATCAGTCCGGTAGAATTGATTGGAAACGGACAATGCAGTCACAAGCGATTGTCTCCAATGGCAATGTCATTTTTCCAAATATAACGGTATCGGTAAAGAATGCCGTAGACAATTTGCTGGTAGAAATTCACAGGTTCTGTGTAAAACGAAGTATTGACTACATAGGGTGGCTATTCAACCTTAATTCGAGTTTTATCCAAATACCGCAGTACAATGACTCGATAAAGAAATTATATATTGCCACTTTGAAAAAAGAACTGGACCATACATTTGATGATGACAAGAGATTGCGTTTGAAACACCTATTAAATGTTGTGACAGGACTTGATTCAACAAGCAATAATAAAGAATTTGTATATGGGGTTGACTCGTACTACTATATCTTCGAAAGAATGATAGATGCGATATTTGGCACGGAAAAAGATCTCCATGATTTTTATCCAAAAACGAAATGGCAGTTGGTAAAAAATAACTTTAGGGAGACAGATAGTAGTAATTTACGTCCTGATACAATCCTTGTTAACGGTGAAGATGTTTATATACTTGATTCTAAGTTCTATAGATTCGGTTTTACCGGAAGAGAGAAAGACCTTCCGGATACGACATCAATACAAAAGCAAATAACATATGGCGATTATATCAAGCGTAATGTAAAGATTTCAATAAAAAATATTTATAATGCATTTTTGTTGCCATATGACAAAAAGCGCGAAGTGTTTAAGTCCAACGACAACCTTCAGTATATAGGCTTTGCAAAGTCTACATGGAAGGATAATTCGGAGGAATATGAGTTTGTACATGCTTTCTTGATAGACCTTAAGCATGTTGTTAAGACATGGAACAGGTTTAATCATAAGGAAGATGTTGAAACCTTAATATCTGCAATAAACGAGCAAAGTGACAGGATAAATCAGTTGCTTGCAGAAGGGGTGTGAAAATGTTACTGGATAGGTTGATTATTAAAGGAAACGAAATCAAAGAGCCGGGCTTGTTTGGTAGAACGGTATATGTAATCAAAGGGAATGAAATAAAAGAACCGGGATTTTTAGGCAAAACCGTTTATGTCATCAAGGGCGATGAAATCCATGAACCCGGTTTTTTAGGTAAGACTTTGTATGTTATTAAGGGAAATGAGATACGCACTCCCGGTTGGTTCGGTCAAACGGTTGCACAAACCAAAGACGACGGAACGATTAAGTATAACAAACCAAAGGCTCCGACTAAAAAGTGTCCAACGATGATAATGATTCTCAACCATCCAAACAAATCGATAGGCCACAAGAACTGTCTGTTATAGAAGAGTCCCTTGATGAATTGCAGCAGCGTTTTGAAGATGAGCAAGGCTGTATTGTAGATTATTCGAACTGTAACCCAGAAAAGAAGACATACGCAGTTCCCCAAAAGTATAAAAAATTGCAGGCTATTGCACCTGCATTGAAATTGGAAACAATAAAAATTTATTCCGACATTGCTTTGATTGTTGCAAGAAATGTCAGGGTGTTAAAGGATTTCGTTGTAGACGAGGCTAATCGATATTATTCGGAAGAGAATGGTGTATTATATAACAAAGCAAAGACGGCCCTTGTAATAGTTCCGTTAGGCTACGATATTTCGACATTGATTATTCCCAACACGGTAAAAGTCATTGGCGAGAGCGCCTTCAGCGGTTGTACTATGGGCGCATACAAAGTTCCTCCTACAATCACAAGCATAGGTAACGGAGCTTTCGCGTACTGCAAGAGATTCAAAAGCATTTTCATTCCCAAAACGGTAATCTCGATCGGCAAAGGAGCATTTGAACTTGATAATTCTGTGCAAATAATAACAGATGCAGAAAGTCGTCCCCCTAAATGGAATATAGACGAATCGCAGCATAAACCGATTAAGTGGAGCTGCCAAGAAGAATAACATTACAAGAATTAACGCGCTGTTTGGATAATTCCAGATAGCGCGTTATCTTTAATTTCGGTCGACTTTTATGATATCGACTGTTTTCCCTTTGGCTTTTGCATTCTGAATAGTGTGCCATGTGCCGCCACTTTCTTCGCCGTTCCAGATGGCAAGCACCAAGTCGGAGTGGCCTACCATATAAACGTTCCGCACGAGCATACAGGCGCGGAAGTAGTGGTCGTTAACCATTGTAACTTTGTCGGCTTTATTAAGGATAGCCTTGTATTGCGCCGTTTCGGTGGGAGACCATTTCAAGGTCTGATTCGGACATGGGATAGCGCATTCCAACTTGACGTCAAGGTCGTAATGCTCCCTAAATTGAATGACTGTTTCGGCAAAGTCCATATCGACGCCGAGAGCCATTCCGGAAATAAAGTGGTCGTAACCATTTTCAAGATAGTCAGCAATAGTGCAAGCAAGGGACTCGATATACTCATCGTAATCGGGGCCTTCTTTTTTATAACCCCAAGGCAACTTTGCGGGCCGATGCCCGGTAACGCACACAGTCTTCATAATTCGCTCCTCTCATAAACGATTATACCAAAATACTGGGCGAAAATAAAACAATACTAAACTTGCGCACAGTATTTTCAAAAAGAAAAAGTTTATACTAAATGCATAGCCAAAGTTTAGTAAAAGGAGGAGCAGTCATGACAATAGCAGAAGTCCTGTCAGCGAGATTGACGGAACTGATGGAAGAAAAGCATTTGACCGCATACCGCCTTTCAATGCTTACGGGCGTGAATCAAACAACGATAGGGGATATCAAACACAAACGCAATGTGGCGGTCAATGTCCGCGTTCTTTTTGAGTTATGCCAAGGGTTAGGCATTGAAATCGTGGAGTTCTTCAATAGTCCGCTATTTGCGACCGAAAACATCATAGATTAAGTAAATCATGACAAATATTTTAGTGGGGTGTGCATGTTCTTGCACACCCCTATTTTTATACCTTTCAGGCTCTTGACAGTGAAAGTGAAAATAGATATAATAGAGGTATCAAAAACGGACTGAGTGTCCGTTATTGAAAAGTGAGGGCCATCACGAATGCAAACGAAGAAACCAGACTTGACGAACAAAATCAAACACTTTATTGAAGAGTATTACGGTCAGTACGGGACAAGTCCGTCCATCCGGTGTATAGCGGAGAACGTTGGCTGCAGTAAGAGCAACGTAACGATATACATCGACTATCTAAAAGAGCAAGGACTCTTGGAAATAGGGGAAGGCGGATACGAAACCGAAGTGACGCGAGCGACCGAAACGAACGTTGTTGCCGTGCCAAGACTCGGATACGTGCCTTGCGGACCGTTGTCGGAAGAGTATGAGTGCATAGACGGATACGTCAGACTTCCCGCATCGTTTGTAGGGAATGCGAAGAAGTGTTTCCTGCTGACGGCTTGCGGAAACTCGATGATAGACGCAGGAATTCATGACGGAGACCTTGTGCTTGTCAGACAACAAGAAACGGCGAACTATAACGATATCGTAGTCGCACTCGTAGACAATGAAGTAACGCTCAAGCGCTATCGCCCGGATTTAGCGAATCGAAGGATTATTTTGCACCCGGAGAACAAACGAATGAAAGACATCGAAGTAGAAGAGTGCAAGATACAAGGCGTAGCGACCAAAGTAATCAAGAATTTAGAAAGTTAAAAGAGGAGGATAACATGAGAACCCAAAAACATTGCGGTCGATGCGGCCAAAGGCTTGATATCGAGTACGAAGTCGATGTCCCCGTCAGCCTTGATTGTCCGAAGTGCAAAGCGCACATGATATGGACGTTTGATAAAAACGGAGACTTTGACGAAGTCGTGAGATACAAAGACGGCGATGAAATAATCGAAGAAACAACGAGAGTGGAAATGCCATGACGTATGATGCAAAATGCCCGATATGCGGCAAACTTAACAAGGACATGTACCTCGAAGAAACTGAGGGGAGATTCCCACGGTAAAGTCGATACTGCAAAATGAAAAGTACAAAGGCGATTACCATCTGCAAAAAACATACCTTCCAGACTTTCTATCCCCAAGGCGAATTAAAAACGAGGGATTCGCACAGAGCTGGTATGTGGAAGATAGCCATGCGGCTATCATATCGAAAGAGACATTCGACATGGTACAGCAAGAGTTCCAAAACAGGCAGTCGCTACGAAGTACAGGTGAAACGGGATGCGGGAAGTTTTCAGGTAAATATCCGTTCAGCGGAATGATAGTATGCGGCGAATGCGGGGAAACCTACCGAAGACACCAACAGTACAACAAATATAAGAAGTACTACATATGGGTGTGCAAAAGACACGAAAACAATGGGGCGGAATACTGCAAGAGCCGACCTATCAAAGAAGAAGCCCTTGAGAAAGCGTTTGTAAGGGCATTGAACGAACTTATAGGAGACAAGGAACGAATACTCGAAAAACTGCAAAGTGCGACCGTGAGCGAAATAACGGACTCCTGTGCGACAGCGATAAATGAAGTGAATGCCGAGATAGAAAAGCTACAAGAGCAGATGATGGAACTGCTGATGAAAAGGAACAACGGAGAGATTACAGATAAAGAGTATGAACAGCAAAGCCAACAGGTTGGAATAAAAATAGGCCAACTGCTTATGAGAAAAGAAGAGATACTGTCCGAGCAAGTAAAAGTCCAACTCGCATCGTATCGAATCGAAGAAGTGACCAAACTGCTACAGACAGGAAAGATACTTGAAGAGTTCGACCGAGTGATGTTCAAAAGCCTTGTAAGGAAAATCACTGTGCCGTCCAACAAGGAAATCGAAATCGAGTTCGAGTGCGGGATAACAGTAAGAGAAACTTTATAAGCAAACGGCCGACTGCGTTCATAAGAGTGCGGTCGGTCATTTTTTCGTTGATTAAGTCGGAGAAAATCATACGCTCCTTATCGTGCAAAAATCTTTTTTGTGCAATCGTTAAAGGTTTGCGTTTTTCCAAAGCGAGTGAAGAACAAATCCCTACGGCGATATGCGAAGAAACAACAAAAAGGGTAAACTGCCACGAAAACGGCAATTTACCCCTGTTTTACATAGAAAAAGACACACGCAACGGAGTTTTGTACGCTCCTTTTGCGTGTGTCTTGATGGCGGAGTCAATGCTATCCAATTCTAACTTTAAAGTGTATATTGGAGATAGGTGGATTAGAGTTATTATTCACTTTTATCATTAACTTCTTGTATCTCTTGAGTAATCTTTATTTTTAGGATTGCTTCAAAATCAAATATTTTTTTAGCTTTTATAACGACACCTAGGTTGTTCGGAATATGGGTTTCTGCGATCGGTTTAGTATTGATAGCTGGTGCTAACACGATTTTAATTTCACCATTAACTTTGTGTTGAGCTACAGCATAAACTATACCAATTAATTTCACTCTTCCACCAGCATATAGCGTATTTTTTATACTATATGCTCCTTGATTATAAATAAAAACAGGAGAACCACTAGAACCACCATAAATTGCAGAATCTATTAAGAATTTAGGAGTATTTTCAAAATCGTATTTTAATGATGTTGCTGTAATTCCTTTTCTTACAATTGGTAGATTATTTGCATAATCCCATATACCATCTGGATAGCCAATAACTGTTATATCTTCGATATTAGAGACTTTGTCTTGAATGTATTTCTCATCAGGAATATCTTTTTTAGTAAGAGTAGTGTAATATAAACTTTCTTTTTTGTCTTTAAAAAAATTAATTAAATTCGCAATAAGGATAATACATAAATCAATTGAATTATCAGGGTGGTTTATAATAAAATTTTCAAGGTCGTTTAATTCAAAAGTAAATTGTTTGTTTGTTAATTTTCCATTTTCGCTCAAAGAAAATCTTAATTTTAAACACTTTGCACCATTTACCACATGTTTATTGGTAATAATACAAGGCACTTGAAATTCTTCATCATCAAAAAAAGTATAAAAAAATCCTGTTCCAGTGCTTTGCATTCCATTCCCCAAATCTGCTTCAATTCTAATAGTTGTATGTATCAAAAGTTCATCAATCTCCATAAAAATCTCCTTAACATGTGAATATTATAACATATTTTGTTTAAAAATTAAAGACTTACAATAAAAAAGAAGAAGTATTTTTCAACTTCTTCTCGCAATTGTTTTATTGATTGGATTGCAGATGAGAGTAAACTTTATTTGCTGATAGAGTGGGAAAGTCGTCATTTGTTTCGGCAAAGTTTTTAAGTCAATGATATGCGAGAAAACTATTCAATTTTATTTATTTAAGCATTTGAATAATAATGTCAATTATAATAATAAAACAACTATTTGCTAAACAAATGGTAATATATAAAAAATAATTTTTCAATACAAATGGCAATAAGTCTAAACAACTTAAACTAAAAGAGCAACCAGATATTGATAGTGAAATTTTGTTTGAAAACAAGAAAAAAGAGCAATCTAAACTAAAAAGTTCGGATTACTCCCTACTGGCGGAGAGAGGGGGATTCGAACCCCCGATACGCTTATTCACGTATGCCCGCTTTCCAAGCGAGTGCCTTCAGCCGCTCAACCATCTCTCCACGGCTAAATATAGTTTGCGTTTTTGACGCTTGAGTATTCTACCATATATTGTACAAAAAATCAAGTAAAAATGCTGAAAATTTTGCTTTTGCAAAAATAATTTCTTTGCGAAATGTTGATTTGGTATGATATACTATAGCAGACCGATTAAAACAAATTAGACGAAGTTGTAAAATAAATAGAAGGCGAGAAAAATAGTATACAGGAGTGATGTACAGACAAAAATTGGTTCGATAAGCGGTTACTCGATAAGATATATTTTTAAAGTTTAAAACCGAAATTCTTTGATGAGTTTGTTTGGATACATAGGCTTAAATCTATGGTTTTGCCGTTGCAAGCGTGTATCGGTTATGGTATGTAGATTGAGAAGAATACCGACATGGAGGAGAATTAGTATGGATATTGTTAAAGCAAAAAGTTTGCTAAAAGATTATACGTCTGTTGTTTTTAAAGACGATACAGTATACTACAGCGAGCATAGAGGAGTAAAGCCGCTGATGATTTTATTCG
>ULLT01022099.1_pt1 | contig 20218 bp, 14 predicted proteins | sample 1951451 | NCBI WGS metagenome assembly ULLT01 (sample SAMEA4835530, study PRJEB28245) | human gut metagenome | biome: gut microbiome; material: fecal sample | place: Denmark | collected 2008 | reverse complement strand
ATGGCTATGACATATTATATTTATAGGTTTATGAATACAATTGAATTAATGATGAATTTATCAACTAGTATACAAAAAATGAAAGTATCAATTGAAAGATTAAGTGAGATACTTGATAATAAACTTTATGAAGATGAAAAGTTTGGTATTATTTCTAAAACTGATATAGAAGGAAATGTCGTATTTAAAAATATAATTTTTAAATATCCAAATGAAGATATAGAAATATTTAAGAATTTTAATTTAGATATTCCAACGGGTAAAAAAGTTGCTATAGTTGGTAAAAGTGGACAAGGTAAAACAACAATATTTAATTTACTACTTAGATATTTTAACCCGGATGCTGGAGTTATTTTAGTAGATGATATCCCAATAGAAGATTTTACAGAAGATGCTTTAAGGCAAAATATAGCTATTATTAGACAAGAACCATTTATTTTTAATAAAACTATTCTTGAAAATTTAAAAATAATTGATCCTTATATGTCTTTAAAAAAAATTAGAAATGCTTGTAAGTTAGCAGAAATTGATGAATATATTATGAGTCTTCCAAATAAGTATGATACTATGATTGGAGAAGGTGGAATTAACTTATCGGGTGGTCAAAAACAAAGATTAGCAATAGCTAGGGCGCTACTTAAAGATAGTAAGATAATTTTGTTTGATGAAGCTACAAGTGCACTCGATAATGAAAATCAAAACAAAATTAAAATAGCAATTGATAATCTTGTAAAAAATCATACAATTATAATAGTTGCTCACAGATTATCTACAATAATGGATGCTGATTTTATTTATTTAATTGATGATGGTAAAGTTGTAGCAAGTGGTACACATAAACAACTATTAAAGAAAAGTAAAATTTATAAAAGTTTATATGAAAATGAAATATAAAAACACTGAGACTCAAATATTTTAAACATATATTTTTAAATATTTGAAATTGATTAAAACAACAAACAAAATATTTATTATTTCTGCAATAACTAAACTATAAATTCCAATGTGACATAAAGATAAAATTGCCATAACAAGTAATTTTAAAATAACTCCCCATAAAGTTATGTTCATGGTAATTTTAGCATGTCCCAAAGCTTGTAAAGCAGATGTAAGAACACCTTCTAAGTAAAAAAGTACAAAGAATGGAGCAAGTATTTTGATATAATCAGAACCATTTGTGGTGTTATATAAAGTAAATAATAATTTATCTCTAAAAGTAAATATTATAAATGAAAAAAATGTTCCAATTAAAAGTGCAAATAAAAGACTTTGTTTAATTCTTCTTTTAACCATAGAAGAATTTCTTTCTCCATGAAACTTACTTATTTCTGGTAACAATGATGTAGAAATGGCTGCAATAAAGAATCCCGGCATAGTTAAAAGTGCTAAAGAATAAGCGTTATAAGCTCCATATTCTCTTAAAATGTAAGCATTTGTATAACCAGAAAATAAAAGTAAATTAGTAAGAATAATTGGCTCTAAAAAGTAACCAATATTACCAATAATTCTACTAGATACTGTAGGAAGAGAAATATTTAAAATATCTTTAGTATGCTTTTTGCTAGGAAGTAAATTAGTTTTATAGTTTATATGTTTTGGCAAGAAAAATAAAAATACTATAATAGAAGAAATTTCTGATAAAATAGTTAAAAGTATTAAACCCAGTACCGCATACATAACAGATTTTTTCATAAGTATAGGAAGTATAGTTACAATAATAATTAATCTTACTATTTGTTCTAAAATATTACTTGTAGCATGAGGAACCATATTTTGTTTCCCTGCAAAATATCCTTTTAATACTGCAGAAATAGATACAAAAGGAAGTGTAAGAGCAAATGCCATTAGTATTGGGGATGCAAGTGGTTCTTTTAATAAATTTGTAGCAATAAAGTCTTTAGTTAAGAAAATTATTAATATAAGTAAAAAGTTAATTGATAAAATTAAAAAAGTTGCAGATGTTAGTATTCTTATGGAACGTCCTTTATTTTCTGATACTAATTTAGATATTGAAATAGGTATTGCTAAAGTTGAAATTGTAAGCAATAATGAATATGTTGGGGTTGCTATAGTAAATAAACTTATCCCATATTCTCCAATTATTCTTGTATAAACTACTTTTATAATAAATCCAAGCATTTTAGTTAAAAAACCACTTAGAATAAGGATTAAAGTTGATTTTATAAATAAATTCTTTTTCATGTAATACAATTTCTCCTTTATTTAAATGCAATTTTGTTATATAATAAATATATGTTGGAAGGTGGTTATTTTGCCAGATACAATTAATTTTGAAGAATTAGTTCCAAGATTAGAAAAAAGGGAACAATTTGAAACAATAAAAAAAGCATATGAATATGCCTATAATGAACATAAGGGAATGAAACGACTTACTGGAGATGATTTTATAACTCATCCTTTAGAAGTTACAAAAATTCTTATGGATTTAAATGTTGATGATACTACCATAATTGCATCACTTTTACATGAAGTTATCAATAATGGTAATAAAACATATGAAGATTTAGTTAATGATTTTGGAGAAGATATAGCTAAGATTGTTTTAAGTGTGTCTAAAATTAATAAGTTAGAGTTACCTGATAATAACGAATCTAGTGTTATATATTTAAGAAAAATATTAGTTGGACTTGCCCAAGATGTTCGAGTTATGTATATTAAACTTGCTGATAGATTACATAACATGCGTACCAACTGGGCAATTAATCCTTCTAAACAAAAGCAAAAAGCTGAAGAAACAATGTCTGTTTTAGTACCAATTGCTCATCGTTTAGGCATTAATTCTATTAAAAGTGAGTTAGAAAACTTATCACTTTATTATTTAAAACCAGATGTTTACAATGATATACTTGAAAAATTAAATGAAACAGTTGATGAATTAAATGATTGTTTAGAAGAAATGAAAGAAAGTATTATAGATATTTTAACCGAAGCTGGTATTAAATTTGAAATAAAAGGTAGAGTTAAAAGCGTTTATAGTATTTATAATAAATTATCTAATGGAAAAGAATGGAATAAAATATATGATATCTTAGCTTTAAGAATATTTGTAGAAGAAGAATCTGATTGTTATCAAGTTATTGGTTTAATACATTCTAGATTTAGACCAATGCCAAAGAGATTTAAAGATTATATAGCAAGTCCAAAAGAAAATATGTATCAAAGTTTGCATACCACTGTTTTTGGGGTTGAAGGACATGTTTTTGAAATTCAAGTAAGAACCTATGAAATGGATGAAATTGCTGAAAAAGGTATTGCAAGTCACTGGTCTTATAAAGAAAAAGGTACTAAAAAGATTCAAAATGTGATGGAACAAAAATTAGAAATGTTTAGAAATGTTATTGAATCAAGTAATAATGATACTGATGCTGATTTTGAAAATGCTGTTAATGCAGATATTTTCAGCGATTTAATCTATACTTATACACCGAAAGGTGATGTTGTTGAGTTACCAATTGGGTCAACTCCAGTTGATTTTGCTTATCGAATTCATTCTAGAGTTGGAGACACCACTGTTGGAGCAATCGTAAATGACCAAATTGTGCCACTTTCATATGAACTTAAAAACGATGATGTTGTAAATATTAAAACAAATAATAATAGTACACCGAATAAAGACTGGCTTTCATTTGTTAAAACTAATCAAGCAAGAAACAAAATTAAGGCTTTCTTCAGTAAACAAGACAAAGAAGAATATATTTTAAAAGGTAAAAACATTTTAGAAACCGAACTTAGAAAACGTAAGATGGCTTTTAATGAAGTTTTAACTCCAGAAGTAATTGATAAATTAATTAAAGATTTAAAAGTTAAAGATTTAGATGAGATTTATTTAAGTATTGGTTCACTAAGATTTACTGCAGGTTATATCATTAATTTAACCAAAGAAGATAGACATGAAGTAGATGATGCTTTATTTGAAAGAAAATTATCTATACCTAAAATCAATTATAAGAGCGATATTTTAGTTGAAGGAAACTCTAATATCATGGTTAATATTGCTAAATGTTGTATGCCAATTAAAGGTGATGAAATAGTTGGATTTATTACAAAAGCTCAAGGGATAAGTGTTCACAAAAAAGGTTGTGCAAATGTCCCAAATAATAGTGAAAGAGTAGTAGATGTATCATGGAATATGGATGCAAGTAATTATTACTTTACTAATATTTATGTTTATGTTGCATCAGGTTTTGATTTACTAGTAAATATTATTACAGAAGTAGGTAAACTTGGTTGTATTGTAAGGTCTTGTAATACAAAAGAATTTGATAATAAAACAATGTATGAATTAAATATAAGAATAAAAGATAAAGAAGAACTAGATAATGTAATGAAAAGTATTAGAAAAATACATAATGTTATAGATGTTAAGGAGGAAATGTAGTGAAAGTAGTAGTACAAAGAAGTAAAAAAAGTAGTGTTAGTGTTTCAGAAAAGATAGTAAATGAAATAGATAATGGCATGGTTTTATTAGTTTCTTTTACCCAAGGGGATACAATTGATAATATTTTAAAAATGACTAAAAAGATAGCTAATTTAAGAATATTTGATGATGAAGAAGGCGTTATGAATAAATCAATCCTAGATGTTGGTGGAGAAATATTATCAATATCACAATTTACTTTATATGGAGATACCACCAAAGGAAATAGACCCTCATATATGAAAGCCTTAAATGGTGAAGAAGCAATTAAGTTATACGAAATATTTAATGAAGAAATGAATAAGTATGTTGTAACTAAACCAGGTATTTTCGGAGCAGAAATGATGGTTAACATTTCTAATGATGGTCCAATAACTTTAATAATGGAGTTTTAAATGAAAAATTTTTTAAATAAGTATAAAACTGTATTTACTTATTTACTATCTAGTGGATTATCTTTTATAGTTGATATAATATCATTTTCCATAATACTTTATTTTATAAAAGATAGATTTGTTGATGCAATATTATTATCTTCTTATGTTGCTAGAGCAATATCTAGTGTAGTTAATTATATTGTTAACAAAAAATATGTATTTAAAAATGAAAAGAAAAGAAATTATAAAGCTTTTATAGAATATTTCTTACTTGTTATAATTAATATTACAATCTCTGGTTTACTTGTAACTAAGGTTTATAATTATATACATTTAAATGCTACATTCATAAAAGTTATTATAGATTCTATAATATTTATTATAAATTATTTCCTACAAAAATTAGTTATATTTAGGAAAAACTAAAAACTACAATGTGTTGCAACACTTTGTAGTTTTTATAATTGTAAAATGAAAAACATCTAAATCAACGAGGTTGGTTTAGATGCAAAACCAATATTTGGTAGCATCCAATCTCGGAAAGCTGGATGTTCCATTTTTAATTTATGCAAATTTTCTTTGCTATATACTTCGTACCACAAAACATGGTTATATTCAATTTTATTTTTCCCTAATTAGTTTTGGGTTTTCAGTAGCATCAAGTTCAAGGGCTTTGCATTCCTCAGGCTCATGGTTAAAATTATGATTATATAGCTTAGATTTAGCAGATTCATATATAAGAGATAAATCATCAAGATAGGGATTAAAAGTAAAATTACTTTCTGATGGAGTAGAGCTATTTTCATTTTTTATAATAATTTCCATCAATTGAAGATAAGAAATACAATCTTCTTGATTTTTGTTTTTCACCTTATCCATTATTTCTTTAGGTGTTTTTACTTTATGTTTTTTAAACACATCCAATATAGTATCATGATAATTAGGGTCTTCAATTGACAATTTTAGCTTTAATAAAAATGGATTTCTTAATAAGTATTCAAAATAACTATAGTCTCCACGATATTTTTCAATTATTTCTTCTATTTTTTTTGATAATTCTTTATCTTTATAAATATAAATTACAAAATTTTTCAAATAATCAATTAATAAATCTTTAAATAATTCTACTTCATCTTTTGGAGTGTCATCACCAATAAGTGGTTCATTTGATTCAGAAAGAGTACCAATTAACAATTTAAATTTTATTTTTAAAAACGATTTAACATAATCCGCAAATTTATATTTTTCGCCCATATCAATTGGTAATGCTTCACTAAGATAAGTGTATTTTAAAATTTTATTTTTTAATATTTTTAATAATTCATCTCGTTTACTGTAATCATTATTTTTAATAAACTCAAGAAACCAAATATACATTCCATCATTAAAACTTGTTAATTTTTCATAATGTGATTGCACATAATTATATAATTCATCTTCTAGTTTTTTTAAATTATCAAAATTTGCTTCTTCTTTAGGAATTTCTAACTCAAATGCTTGAACTACTTCATATAGTTTTTCGTACATTTCTTTTATTTTCTTTTGAAAAACTTTATATATTGTTTCGTAATCAATATTTTGACGATATGAAAGAAGTTCAGCATCAAAACTAAACGTTGTAATAGAAGATTTTCCTTTAAACTCAAGATTTTTGATATAAGAGTCAGTGGTTGGAATTTTTTGTACATATTTTAATTCTTTTAAAAACTTAATAAATTTGCCTTTGGTATTTATAAGTTTTGAATTTGTATAATCTCTAAATCTTATAGTTTCTGGTTTTATAGTTATCATAAAGTCTTCTAGAGTAGTAGGTAACTCTAATACTTTTGGAGGTTTTGCAAAGGCAAGTGATTCTGAAATTATAAGACTTTCAAGACCTTCATTTAATTCAAATTCATAATGTTCTAAAAAATCTCCGTCATATGTGATATTATCGACTATAATATTTATTTTTTTTAATGAATTAGGAAATACTAATTTTCTTCCTTGAGCCATTTCTTTGTTATATGTTTTTACAAGATTTGGATAGAATAAAATAGTTTGTCTATTAATATTTATCTCAGTAATTCCATCAAAAATTTTATAATTTTGACTATCAGTATTTGTACAATTAGAATAAGGTAAAGCCTTTAGCACATTATATAACAGGTAATCATAAATCTTATATAAATCATAAAGTTCTTTATCTTTTAAAATTCTTTCTTTATGATGAGGATTTTTTAAAAAAACTCCAGTTAATTGCATTACTGTTTCAAGTGGAATATATTCTTCAAATTCAAACATATTTCTTTTTAAGGATGTAGCTGCAAGATATGTACAATCACTTACTTGATAGTTTTGGAAAAATTCTTTCATTTTATAAGGATTATTAATAGAAAATAATAACATTGTTAGTTCTGGAGAACATAATATTCTACCATAATCAAAAACACCATATTCATTTTTTACAGCATTATTTATTAAGTTAGCTAATATTCTATAATCTCTTTTTGAAAAATCAAATTTTTTATATTCTTCAAAAACACAATTAGTTTGCATAAATGTACTTACTTTTTTAAAGAATACCTCTTTCATTATTTCTTTTTCTTCTTTAGACCTTGTACAATCATGTAAAATTTCTCTATGGTTACTATAATCTATTTCGTAAGAATTTACTTTAAATTCTACAAGTTTATAAAGTAGTTCTTTATCTTCAATTCTTTTATATTCTTTAATTGCCATATATTTAGTAATTAATCTATTTATAGAATGTATTCTTGCAGTTCTATCTAAATGTGTAAATTCCAAAAGAATATCAAATTCATATTCTAAATCTTTTAATATATTTTTATTTTTAAAAAGTAATACTTCTAATTTTATTTGCATTAATGAAAGATAATTTTTGTTTTGATAATTTTGTACATATTCTTTTAATGAATCAGGCATAAATGCAGAAATATAACCAATAAGTCTTCCACGTAAATCATTATAATATTTAGGATTTTTTTCTAAATTTAAACTTTCTATTATTGATAAACAAGAATTAGTTTGTAAATTTATTAATTCAATATCTTTCTGAGCGTTAAATATTTGAATTTGTAATCTAGATATTTCATTATCTATAGCACTCTTTTTATTGTGAGATAAAAATGGAGTAGATTTAAGACTTGATAAGGCAGCAATTCTTAAAAAAGATTCTTCTTCGATAGCTTTTAAAATGTGGGCATAACCATTAAGTCTTGAAAGTAAATTAGTTACATATTCATAGTTATATCCTTTGTTACTTGGGTTACTTAAAATATCATGAATATGTATTTCTAAACTAGTTAAAATATCAATATAAACTCTGATATCATCAGTTTCTATTGTTTTTAAATGAGTACTTAATATTGTTTTTTTATTAGATAAAATCCTTTTATATTCTTGATAATATTGTTCACAAAGCTCTTTATTTTTGTTGTTTTCAAAAAAACTATTCGGAGGCATAATAATACTATCTTGTAAATTAACAAGACATAATATTTCACCATTTAATTTATTTTTCTTAAATAATTTTTCAAATATATTCATTTTGTCCTCTGTTTAATATTTTATTATAGATTGCGTTTTCTGATTAAAGTAGTTCCTGGATTATTTGTTAAATTTGTTTCTTCAATGTTTTTATTTTGAAATCGATTTTCTGAATCAAAGTGTACAAGTTTATAAATTGGAATTAAATCATGAATGAAATTTTCAAAGTCTGTATGAGTTTTTGATGGATCGTATTCTTTTTCGTGTCTAATTGCTTCTTCAATAAAAAGACTATAACGAATTCTTTGAGGCCATTTGTGTTCTTCGGTGTTTATAATGCCTTTATTTATATTTTCTTCATATCTTGTAAAAACTTGAAATTTATCATCTGATATCATTAATTCTAACCAAAAAGGATTTTTTAATAAAAATTCGTAGTAGTTTCCTTTTCCAGCATATTTGCTTACAACAATATCGTATATAAGCTCAATTTCAAAGTTTATTTTTGAAGACGAAGATTTATTTTTTTTAAAACGATATTTTGTTAATAATAATGTACTGAAGAAATCTATTTCTTCTTTTGGAGTATCATCATTAATCAATGGTTCTTGAGTTTTAGGTAATGTTTTTAATAAAAAAATACATTTTGCTCTTCTAAGTTGTTCAAGACAATCACTAATTTCTCTAGAATATGATTTTTCCAATGCTATTGTAAAAATTGATATGCAAATTTCAAAAAAATTTAGCATTTCTTTTCTTCTTTCCAAATTTATTTTTCTTTCGTCTAAAATTTTAGCGTAATTGATTGCGTAAGTAAAAGGATTTTTTTCAGAAGGTTCTTGACTATATTCATGTATTTGATTAGAAATTTTATCTTCTAATTTTCTTAATGAGGTTAAATTAATTTCTTTTTCTTCAATATGTATTTCAAGATAATTGGCTATTCGATGTAATTTTGCATAGATTTCTTTAATTTTTTCTTGAAACAAATTATAAATTGTATCGACATCTGTTTTGTTTTCGTTTTTTAATTTTTCAAGATTTAAGCTAAATGTAGTAACTGAAGTTTTTCCTTTAAATTTTAATTTTTGAGTATTGCCTATATTATTTATAAATTCTTTAAATGCTTCTTTATCTTTTGAAATTGTATTTACTAATGAAGATTCGGTATAATCTTTGAATGTCAAACATGCTGGGTTTATATTTTCTAGTTTTATTTTTTTTAATGTAGTAGGGATTTCTAATTCATTCGGATTATTATTAAATGATGTTGTATCTAATAATATTAGTTCTTCAAGACCTTCGTTTAAATCAAATTCATAATAATTAAGTAGTTCTATATTTTCAACTTTTAAATTATTGTCATGATACCTAATATTATTATCTATTGCTATTCGTTTTAATGCTTTAGGAAATATAAGTTTTTTTCCTTCTCTCATAATTTTATTATATTCTTTGATAAACTTTTGATAAGAACGAAAACTATTATAATTAAAGTTAATATTAAATTCTTTTGCTCCGTCATAAATATAATTGTTTGATATTTCTTTAATAACTGTGCCTAGTAAACATTTATAAATTTGATATAATAAGTTTATTTGCTCATTTGTAATACTTTGAATAATCTCATAGCTTAAAAGTTTATCACATGAACGCATGATAGTTTCTAAATTTATCCATTCTTCCCATTCAAAAAGTGGGGAAATGTCCAGCAAGTAAAAATAATGTATTTTAAAATATTTGAAATAGTTTTTCATTTTAACTGGATCATCTATACTATATAATAATCCGGTAAGAATAGGAGACTTTATGACATTTTCATAATCATAATTGCCTTCATTATTTTTTAATAGTTTATTTATAATATTTGCAAATTCTCTATAGTTATTTCTGTAGAAATCGTATTTAACGTATCTTTCAAAAATTTCTGAATTTTGCATGAAATTATTTGCTTTTTTAAAAAATATTTCTTTTAATATTTCTTTTTCTTCTAAATAATTTGTTGTACCGCTTAAAACTTCGCCATAAGTATTGTAATCTATTTCGTAAGAGTTGACTTTGTATTCAACTAAACTATAAAATAAATTTGGATCTTCAGTTCTTTTATATTCTTTAATTGCCATGTATTTATCTATTAGAATATTTATTTTGTTAATTCTATCTTTTCGATTTAATTTATCATTATTTAATAAGATTTTAAATTCTTTATTTAAATCAGTTAGAATGCTTTTATTCTTAAATAAATGTTTTTCTAATTTTACTTGTTGATAAATTATATTTTCTTCATTTGTAGTAATGTCATATGCTTGTAAATAATTATTAAGGTGATAATTTGAAGCCGCTATAAAATCTTTATCTTTGTACAAATGTAAATTTTGAATAATACTTATACATGCGTTTAGTTGCATTTTTATAAGATTATTAATTTTTTGTGTATTAAATATTTGAATTTGCAATCTAGAAATTTCATTATCTATGGCATTCTTTTTATTACGAGATAAAAATGGAGTAGATTTTAAAATAGATAAAGATGCAAGTCTTAAAAATGATTCTTCTTCGATAGAGTTTAAAATTAGAGAATATGTATTTAATCTTGCTAGAATATTATTTACATAATCATTACTATAGTCATGCTTATTTGTATTACTTAAAATATCATGAATATGTATTTCTAAACTAGTTAAAATATCTATATAAACTCTGATATCATCAGTTTCTACTGTTTTTAAATGAGTACTTAATATTGTCTTTTTATTAGATAAAATTCTTTTATATTCTTGATAATATTGTTCACAAAGTTCTTTATTTTTAACGTTGTCAAAAAAGCTATTCGGAGGCATAATAATACTATCTTGTAAGTTAACAAGACATAAAACCTCTTGGTTTAATTTAGATTTTTTGAAAAACTTAAAAAATAAACTCATGAGTACCCCCCGCCTAAAGTAGTTTTTATTATAGGATAATTCCTAATAGAAGTCAATATTTTCTTGCAAAATCAGGCATTTTGTGGTAAGATAGAAAAACACTTGTTTAAGGGGGATATATATGTTTATTAAATTTAAAAAATATATGAAAAATGTTAAAAGTAATATGATTAGTGATTTGCAAGGTTATAAAAATATTTTAAATATGTTAGAACTTTGGCCATTAGATTTTCAAAAATATGTAGATATGTTAAAAGACACTAAATCAAATGAAGTAATAGACATGTTAAATGAAGTTCTTGGAGATTTAACAAAATATGATATTAAAAGTGCTAAAGAAAGACTAAAAAAACATATTGAAGTATTAAGTACACATATTTATACGTGTGATAGTCAAATTAGGGCTTTTGATAATGAAAAAGCTATCGGTGCAATTGAAGATTTTCCATTATTTTTTGTAACACTATTATCAATAATTGGTAAAAATTACCTAACAAACAAAGAAGCTATTAAAATCTTTGGCAGTGCCATTTCCTTTAAAGGTAAGAAAAATGGTGAAAATAAAACTCCCGAAGATTTATGGAAATGTGATTTTGAAAGTTTAAGACCACTAAGTAATTATTTTGATATTTATGGTAATTTTCAAAATGGCGGAGATGCTGAATTATTTATGATTTTATTTAATCAATTAAGTAAAGCTACAAGGCTAAAAGAACTTGGTATAAATAATGATGAATTAAAATTAATAAAGTATACTTCTTTATCTAACAAATTAATGATTGAATTAAGAAGTAGTTATGAAGAATATTTAAAAACTGCTATAAAAAGAGAAGTGAAACCTGAAATAAAAAAAGAAAAGAAGTCTGAGGTAAGAAAAGAAGCTCTTGAACCAGTTATAGTAGAAACAGAAAAATTAAGTTTTTTAACTGATGAAGATAAAGAAATTTATCTTATGGCATGTACCCTTATAAGTTCTCTTGCTGGCAGAAGTGATTATGATTATTATATGGAAGCTTTATTAGATATTCAAAGTCTTGAAGAATTATATAATGATGAAGATAAAGAATATTTTGATGAAATAATAAATGATGCTATTAATAGATTAAAAATATTATTAAATATGTTTCATATAGATAAAAAGATTAGAAAACCAGAAGTTGTTTTCTTAAATGATATTAAAGGTAATTGCTATTTTAAAGAAGATTTAGATAATGTTGATAATAGTTTAAAAAGTAAAATAGATTTATTACTTGAAAAAGTTAAAAGTGGTAATAATCATCGTACAGTTTTAGATGGAAACTTAAAAGCTGGAGAATTACTATTTATAAACGGTTCTAATCTATCAATTAGTTTTTGTAAAATAGCTTTTGATACATATCTAATTATTGGAGTTCACTCTATAAATGAAGGTTTTAACTTAGATATTAATAGATATCATTTAAATAAAAAGTATATTGAAGAATTAAAAGAACTAATGAAAAATGCTGAAGATAGAAATAAAATGGTTCTAGATGGAAATTTAGTAATTGAAACATCAGTTCCAAGGAAGAAAGTTAAGTAAAGGAGAATAGTTATGAGTGATAATGAAAGATTTACATTATATAAACATTATGAATGTTTAGTAAATAATTTAATGAAAATAAGGGGTAGTAGAAAATATTTAAATGGTTCCTTAGAAGAAAAATATGCAACATCTATTAATAGATTAATTGATGGTTTTTCCTTTTTTGAAGATAAAAATAAATTAGATGAGGAATATAATATTTTAACAAATAATTTAAAAAATGAATTTAAAGAATATGTTGCTGAAATATTTGCAAATCATAAAATAACAACACATATCGATTTAGATTATGATTGTAATTTTGATACATTTGTTAACCAAGTGCATGAAATAATAAAAGTTTATGTTAGAAATAGACATTTAGTATTTAAAACAGAAAAAAGAATACAAGAATTAACTGAAGGAAAAGAAAATAATTTAGTAATAATTAATTTTATTGATGAAATCAAACGTAAATTAATTGAAATTGATAGTTCTATAGATTTTAATAAAAATGTAAATGAAATAAATAAGATGTTAAAGGATTTAGCATCTATGATGAATAAACATCAAGTATATTGTGAAACAGTTTCAAAGTTGGAAAATATAATCGGAGATTGTGCCCCAGATTCATTAATCATTTTCCTAAACAATATTAATCTAGCTCTTTGGGAAGGACGTTATGCGTATTTAGATTCATTAGTTTTTGGTATGAATTTATCTTTAGAAAAATTTCAATCAAGAAAAAGTGACGTTTTTTCTAGTTTAACTTTAATTAAAGAAAATTATAATACTAGAATAAATTCATTAGGTAAAAATGATTTAAGTAAAATAGATGTTGCCAATAAAATGCTTGAAATGATAAAGGAAATATTAAAAAGAGTATTAAAAGGACAAGAAAGTAGAGATATTTTAAGAACTCTTACAAGTATTAAGTTTGAAAATATTGAAGAAATATATGACATAGTTCAATCTAAAACGAAAAATGTTTTTGTTAAAATAAAAGAAAAATACGATGGTGAAACTATTTTACTTAAAACAGGTTATGCTAATAGTAGACTTTATTGTACAGGTTTTACACCATTTGGAGAAGAAACATTTGAATTTCATAGATCAACATTCATTAGAAATTATATTAGTTTATATGATTTGTTAACTTCAGGAAAAATTGATAAAAAATATTTATTAAAATTTGCTAGTATGATTGGAATGCCTTTAGATGATGATTTACTAAAATCTAGTGAAATAAGTATAATTAATAAAGCTGTAGATTATCTTGAAGCTAAAAGAACAATTAACAAAGGCATGGAAGATATAGTATTAAAAAGAGAAAAGAATTTAAATGGAGTAAATTATGGATTATAGTGAAGCATTAAAGTTATTTGGATTTACAAGTAATTTTACAAAAGAAGAATTAAAGAAAAGATACTTGGAATTATCTAAAAAATATCATCCAGATTTAAATGGGGATGAAGAGATGATGAAGAAGATTAATTCCGCATATGAAGTATTAAAAAGTCATAGTGTGTCAAGTGATTTAGTAAAATACTATGATAGTTTAAAAGAAAGATTGAAATTTTTTGCAAGTAAAACTGTTTATTTGCCTGATACTTTAGAATTTAAATATGCAAAAGAAATTGATGAAGTTATTGAAAAATTTAATTTTAATATGTCTAAATCTGCGTTAGATTTATTTTATAATGTTATTTTAGATCATATAAAAGATATATTTGCAAAGTACAAAAAAGAAGTATTAAAAAATGTACCCGTATTTTTTGTGAGTAAATTTGAACCAATTAATGATGATTGTTCTTTTGATGATTATGTAAAGAAAGTAAATGAAATTAGAAATAAATATGAAAAAATTGATAAAGGCTTAAATCAAATTATATTATCTATGTTTAAAGATAAAAATGTTAATAGTAAAATATTAGAAGAGATTTTTGATGTAAAAGAAATAATAATTAAAGAAATTATTGATAAAAAAATTACATTAGATGATGGTATATATAAATTACAAGCTGAAATAAAGACAAGAATTTTAAAAATAGAAGCATTAAATAATAAAATTTGGAATACTTATAAAGCAATAATGAATAACTTTAATAAAAGAATGAAGGAATTAAATCCTACGGATATAGAAGATATTGATGTTGCTATGAAAGCGTTTAATAAAGCTATGGCTACATTAAAATCTGTTCAATTAGGTACTGAAGATGAAAAAGTTTTAGGCACTCTTGAAAATTTAACATTTACAAATAGTGATGAACTTAAAGAAAATGAATATGAATTATATATTACCGCAAATTTTTCTGATGGTGAGGAACCTGAGATTGTTTTGAAAACTGGTGAAAATGGAAATCTTGTATCCTTTTTAAAGAAAATTGCTGATATGACAGAAGAAGTTTTTGTGGCTAAAGAAGTGTTTTATAAAAAATATAGTAGTTTTAAAGATGTTTTAAAGAATTTGGATTTTTTAGGTGATAAAGGTTATGTTCAATATTTAAATACAAAATCTATGGCTACAGCATTATATTATTATGAAAATGCGGGTTGTTATATTGTTTTGACAAAAAATAATGAAATAATAATAGTTAGATATAATAAATTTGATTCATTAAGTCCTTTTGTAACGGATATTGCTAGTAGAACGTATAAAGATAAGCAAGTACTATACGATAAAATCTATAATAGTTTCTTAAAAAACAAAAAAAATGTGAAGATTAAAGATGTGAAGATTAATAATAATGAAAAAAATATATTAAAAAGAGAAAAAAATAAATAAAATATCTAGACAAAAAACAAAGAAAGAAGAGAGAAAATGAAGGAAAATAAGTACAGAAACATTTATAAAATGTTGGTAGATAAATTAAAAAATAGATTGATGGAATTGCAATCAACCAATTTAGAAGAAATTAATAATGCATTGCAAACATTTAATAAAGCTATGGTTATATTAAAAGCGGTTCAATTGGGTACTGAAGATGAAAAGGTTTTAAGGACTCTTGGAAGTTTAACATTTATAGATAAAGACGAAATACATGAAGATTATAAATATGAATTATATATATCAGCTAAAGTTTCTGAAGATGAGGTTCCTGAAATTGTTTTAAAAAATGGCAGAGTTGGTAATTTTGTATCTTATTTAAAGAAAAGCAATAATGGTACGGAACCAACAGAGACATTTTATATGTCTAGTGATAAATTTTATGAAAAATATCGTAAGTTTACAGAATATTTAAAACAAGCTTATTTTCAAGGAAAACGTTGTTCCGTAAAAGAAACATCAAGTGATGCAACATTGTTGTATTTTTATGAAAATATAATTATTGTTTCGATTTTAAAGGATGCAAATGTAATTGTTGCAAAATATAGCGATATTTCGATTGAAATTCCTTATATTTGTGATTTTGCTGCTAGAAAATATAAAGATGAACAAATACTTTATTATAAAATCTATAATAGTTTCTTTGAAAGAGAAGAAGAATTAAAGTTAAAAAGAGAAAAAAATAAAGAAAATATCTAGACAAATGATTAAAAAAGTAGTATATTTTAATTATGATTTATTTGGTAAGCCAGTAGGTAACTGATAGTTTATAGAGAACTAGTGGATGGTGAAAACTAGTAACTTAAGTTAGTGAAGATAGTACCTTGAAAGTAAACGGGTAAGCCCGATATAGCAAATTAAGATGCATAGAATTCTATGAATTAAGGTGGCACCGCGGGTTATACTCGTCCTTAAGCTAAATTAATTTATAGAATTTTTATTTTGGAGGAGTTAAGAATATGAAAGAAAATATGTACAGAGATATTTATTGTGGAGAAGTAGATTCTTCATATATTGGTAAAAATATTAGATTAGCTGGATGGGTTAATAGTATTAGAAATCTTGGTAATTTAGTATTTATTACGCTAAGAGATGAAACAGGTATTGTGCAATTAATATCTGAAGATGTAGAAAAATATAAGAATTTACATCGTGAAGCAACAGTTACAATTACTGGGGTAGTTGAAGCAAGAACACCAGATATGGTTAACAAAAACATGAAAACCGGAGAAATTGAGGTTAGACTTGAAACACTTGAAGTTCTTGGTGATTGTATAAATGTTTTACCGTTTGAAATTAATAAATCTAAAGAATCTAATGAAGATACAAGACTTAAATATCGTTATTTAGATTTAAGAAATAAAGAAGTTCATGATAATATTATATTTAGAAGTAAGATTATGGATTTTTTAAGAAAAACTATGAAAGAAATGGACTTTTTAGAAGTGCAAACACCAATTATTACAGCAACAAGTCCAGAAGGAGCCAGAGACTTTATAATTCCATCTAGAAAATTTGCAGGTAAGTTTTATGCCCTTCCTCAATCACCACAAATCTTTAAACAATTATTAATGGTATCTGGATTTAATAAATATTTCCAAATAGCACCATGTTTTAGAGATGAAGACCCAAGAAGTGATAGATTGTATGGTGAATTTTATCAACTTGACTTTGAAATGAGTTTTGCAACTGATGAAGATGTATATAAAGTTGGTGAAAAAGTATTTTATGATGTATTTAGTACATTTAGTGACAAATATGTAAGTCCAGCACCTTTTAGAAGAATTAAATTTAAAGATGCAATATTAAAATATGGTAGTGATAAACCAGACTTAAGAAATCCATTAATAATTGAAGATATATCTGATATAATGGATAAAAGTGATTTTGCACCATTTAAAGATACTGTTGTTAGATGTATTAAAGTAGAAAATATTGAAAAATCTAATTCATGGTATAAATCTATGGAAGAATATGTAAAAGGTCTTCATGGTAATTTAGGTTATATTCAAGTAAAGGAAGGTATGGAATTAAAATCATCTTTAACTAAGTTTATGAGCGATGAAGTAAAGAATGAATTAATTGAAAAAATGAATTTACATGAAAATGATGCCTTATTTATTGTTGCAGATAAAAACAGATGTGCAAGAATAATGGGTAATCTGCGTACTAAATTAGGTCAAGAGCTAGACCTAATTGATAAAAATAGATATGAATTTTGTATTATAAATGATTTTCCATTCTATGAAGAAAACGAAGAAACTGGAGCAATTGAATTTTCACACAATCCATTTAGTATGCCAAAAGGTGGGTTAGATGCCCTAAATAATAAAAATCCATTTGAAATTGAAGCGTTTCAATATGACTTTGTTTGTAATGGTTATGAAATGGCTTCTGGTGGAGTTCGTAATCATTCTCCAGAAATACTTAAAAAAGCCTTTGAACTTGTTGGTTATGGTGAAGATATTGTAAGAAGTAAATTTCCAAGTTTATATGAAGCATTTAAATATGGAGCACCTCCACATGCTGGTATGGCTCCTGGTATTGATAGAATTATTATGTTATTAAAAGATGAAGAAAATATCAGAGAAATAGTACCATTCCCAATCGGTGCAAACGGAGCTGATGCTATGATGGGTTGTCCTAGTGAAGCTTTCCCAGAACAATTAAAAGAAGCTCATATTAAACTAGATATATAAGAGGGAAAAATATGTTAAGAAGGGTTGATTTACAAGATTTAGAATTATCAAGAGCATATTTCCATTTTAATCAAATAAGTAATTTAGGAAGAATTGAAAAAGACAATTTAACAAGTAAGCAAGCAGATTGTAGTGCTTTACTTAAAGAAACAAGAAGAATATATTTTTCAACCGGTGTAAGCGGTATATTAAAGTTCCATGATGTCTATTTAAAATGGAGAATGAATGAAATCTTTGGTAAGAAAGCTATTGAAAATAAATATGATGATAATTTAAAGAAAACTAAAATTTATGAATGGAATAGAACTTTTATAACCAAAGAATATAAAAAAGATGATTATAGAAAAAATATTGTTTTTACAAAATATTACCATGATATGCTAGAATATTGTTATATGGTATTAAATGTATCAAATGGTTGTGATTATAATAGATTAGAATATGATGAAATAAAGACAAAATTTAATCATGATGAAGATTCAACAGATTATTTAATTATGAAAGAAATATATGGTGAATATAGTAATTTTGATAGCAAAATGATGGATTCATGGAATATGTCTACTTTCAGAGGAAGATATGTTGCTACGAAAGATATTAGAGTTGTAACACTAGATAATAAAGATGCTAATGTTATAGATATTTTAAAATATGTATATGATAATTATAAAGATACAGAGTATGATTTATTAGATGATTTTATGCTTTGGCTTAAGACTAATGAAGGAAAGTAGAAATACTTTCTTTTTAATATAAAAAGATATGTTATTTTATTTTGATGCTCTTGGTTTATGAAAACTATTTAAATATTAAAATTTCAATAATTTAATCATTATTTTTGTAAAATTTTGGGAAATAGTATTCTATTTCCTTTTTAAATATGGTAAAATAAAGAGTAATTGAAAGGACTGATATTTATGATATTAAATGGTAAGAAAGCAAGATTATATAATTATTTAATTGAAATATTAAATCAACATATGGACAATTACAATTATGAGTTTGTTATTGGAGAAACTAATGCTAATAAATATTATACTAATGATTTAAAAAATATAGAAATACATGTAAAAAATTCTCTTGATAAAATAAGTGATGCTGAAGTAATAAGTCTTGGATATAACCTATTTAAAAGAATGGGTTTAGAAGATATAGAAATACTTATAAATAAAGATAATGAAATGAATGATATTCTTGATATGCTAGAAATATATTACATTAATGATGATAGTGATATCTTAAGTTGGTCGTATATGTATGAAGATGCTGTTTTAGGTGTTGGTAGCAAAAATAATAATGAAATAACTGTTAAAATAAATATAGAAATTTTAATTAATGCCGTAATGAATAGTATTAGGGATAATGCCTTAGATGTAAGTATTGATGTTAGTGTTATTGGTGTTAGTGAAGAAGAAAGCTATCACGCATTAAAAATAGCTCAAGATTTAAGAATTAATAATATAAATTGTGTTATAAATGAAAAAGTAAATAGTAAGTTTAATATTTTATTAGATGAAGAAGACTTAAATAAAGGAATTATTAGTATAAAAGATAATTATACTGAAGAAGTAATAAAAATAGATGAAGCAGATGTTTTAGAATATATATTAGGTAATGTATAGAGAGGTTAATATGGATTATATAAATAAAATAGTTATAAATTGGATACTTTACAATAACGAAGTAACATATAACAATGAAGTAAGAAAAAGTATTATTAAATATGTTTTAAAAAATAGTAAAAGAGCCTTGGATGTTGTATCATTTCTTTATTGCTTAGGAAAAGATAGTACAAATATTATAAATGCAAGTAAAAAGGGAAAACTAAATAAGTATATGTCTAATTATTTTTCATCAGATGAAGATTTAGAGTTAATGAGATATTTATTTTTAGGAGATAATGCTAATAAATATAAAGATA
>ULLT01027156.1_pt1 | contig 21931 bp, 17 predicted proteins | sample 1951451 | NCBI WGS metagenome assembly ULLT01 (sample SAMEA4835530, study PRJEB28245) | human gut metagenome | biome: gut microbiome; material: fecal sample | place: Denmark | collected 2008 | reverse complement strand
ATATTCATCTAACAATTGATAATATCTTTGATATTCATATAATGATTCATTACTGAAAATAAATTAATATGAATAACATTATCCTTTCCAACCGCTGCTATTACTGCACTTTCTTCACCATAGTTAAAGGCCCACTTTATGGTTTCTTTGAACATGAAGAATTTAGCATCTTTTTCAATTAAATCTTTAATTATAGGCGCATATGATGTTGATAATAATTGCAATTCATTCTTTTCCATCAATGTTCCTCCAATCAAAACAAAGAATCCATGCCACACTATTACTACAATGGCAAAAATAAAGCTCCATATTAAATTGCCACATTTCGTGAAAATATAACATTATTATATCACATTTATAACATTAGATCTATGGATATGAGAAAACTAGAAATATTACTTTGATACACTTTTTTCTTCGAAAATGCATCAAAACGTTCCCCTCATACCACCCCTCTTTTACTTTTTACCCCATATTAGAAATATTAAAATGATACAATTGTAAGAGGTCTTTAATTAAAGAAAAAAGGTAATTCTACCAATATTTGGCAAAAATACCCTTAAAATAAAGAAAAAAGCACCGATAAAGTGTATCAGTGCATTACTTTTCATAGGTTTTACACGATAGCCTAGACCTTTCGTGGTCAACAATGAGCTTTCGTGGTTTTTAAAGACCTTTCGTGTAAGCACACTTTATCAGCTTGTTTTCAGCAAATAAAAAAAGGCATTATTATTGGTAACGGGTCTTGAACCGTACCAAAAATACATAAAAATAAAGAAAAAGTGCTGATTTAAGATAAAAATCTCGTATCAACACAGTTGTTTCTTATATGTGTAATGTAAGCAATGTTAATACAATGCACCTTTTATAGATGAAGATGCACCTCAAAAAATATTTCTAGATATATACGCTGAGTGACACGTGACTGGCTTGACACTTAGGTATGATATGCATATTTTATACAATAAAAGTTTTTTAAAACAGGTTTGATACAAAGCCAAGTTAAGAATGTTATTTTAATCTAATATAATATGTTGACTTACCAATGCCTTCTTTTCTTATTTTCCCTGAATCACATAATTCTTTTAAACTTCTTTCAATACTAGTTGATGATAATGAAGGCACAAGTTCTAGTATATCTCTCTTTGTAAATTTTCCTAGTTTTGAATTGACTGCCATTCTTACCACTTCAATGCTAGCTTTCTTATCTGACACTAATTCTACTCTTTCTTCAAAATCATTATATGCACTAACAATTGTACTTAACAAATATTTAATAAAGGGAGTAGCGTCATCTTCATTTTCAAGCCATCCAATTTGAGAATCATATAATGCATCATAATATAAATCTTTATTTTTAGCTATCTTAGCTTCAAGTGATATATACTTTCCTACATAATAACCAGAGCGATATAGAAGCAGTGTCGTTAATAATCTAGACATTCTTCCGTTTCCATCAATAAAAGGGTGGATACATAAAAAGTCATGAATGAATAATGGAATTAAAATAAGCGGATCTACTATGCCTTCACCAAGAGCTCTATTATATTCATCACATAATTCTTGCATTGCGATTGGTGTCTCAAATGGTGATAATGGAGTAAATAAAGTATAAGATTTTCCATTTTCATTAGTTGCACTAATATAATTTTGAACATTTTTATATTTTCCACCATAAGAAGTTGATGTATGAGACAATAGTACTTTATGTAATTGAAGAATAAAGATAGGAGTTATCGGTATTGAATCAAAATTTTCATGTACAATGTTTAGTGCATCTCTATATCCTGCGATTTCTTCTTCAGCTCTATTTTTAGGAGCTGTTTTTTTATTCACTAATTGTTTTAGTCTAGTATTAGTCGTCCTAATACCCTCAATTTCATTAGATGATTCAGTACTTTGTATTTTTGCAATAATAACTAATTTTTCTAATTCTTCAGGATTTTGTTTTAAAAACAATTGTTGTTTACCTTTTTCTTCATGAATTTGAGTCAAATAATTAATTATCTTGATATCCCAAGTTTTATTTTTTAAGTTTGAATAGTTAAATTTCTTCATTTTTCTCACCATCCTTATTATTTACGCACCAATTATATTACTTTTGGTGAGAAAAATCAATTATTTGCGCCTGTTTGCTTATAATTTATTATATAGATTCTCTCGTTTTAACAATCTTTCTAGTAAAATGAATACCAAATGAGAGAATAAATGAACTTTTTTCTCCTCATATCAGTTGTTTTCTCGTCAATAATATTATTTTTGGTGCGTAAACCTTTTTATACTTATAATTTCTAAACTTTATGTTTATACGTTATCATTGCAAAAAATAAAAATGCTAATTTTCTACTCATATTTAGGCATTAATACTTAAGGACACGAGAATTATGAATGTGACAATATATTAAAAGCCTCTAACATATTTTAGATAGATGCTCAAAATATTATTTTAATTAAAATAGTCATTGAGGTGGTTATTGAAGTAGTACCACTAACTATTAACAAATTATTATTTTACTTCCAAATGGCCGTCCTTATCTGGGCCAATTCTTTTTATTATATTTTGTTCTTTTAATTTTTTATTATATTTGCAATTGTCCTATTTGCTAATCCAGTAATACTGGCTATATCATTTGTTGTCGCATAATTGTTATTTAAAATAGTATTATAAACTTTCTTTTCATTTTCTGTGAATTTATCTATGAATTTACTATGCATTTCCTGTACATTTTCTCTGCATTATAATTTACATTGTAAATTGTTACCATAAAAAATCCATTATTGTTGTAGTATTCAACATGGTAACACTCATCTTTAAATAATCTTCAAGTTTCATCAGTTATTTTCTTTAAACCAGATCCCCCTCTATCCCTATAATTCATTCTTGAAAATACATCAGCTAAGATTAGATTTCTTCTTTTTGATTTAACTATAAAATCAACATTCTTTGATATGTTTTGATTATTATAAGCAATGCCTGGTGATGATACTTCAATCCTATCATCATAAATATCAAGACAAATTTATATATAAACTATCTATATACTACTACTGCTATATTTATTGCAAAAATACCATATAAATCATTAATATTTACAGTATTAAGCTTATAAAAGAAAAAAATAGCCAATACTTTCGTATCAACTATACTTAACTCTAATGTGAAAGGTAAGTATTGTTAATACAATGCACCCTCTATAGATGAAGGTGCACCCTCTAAACCTATATTTATTGGTATATACACTTAGTGACACGTGACTGGCGTGACAGATGTGACAGTTATTTATTAATTACTTAAGATATTCACAATCTTTCCTTTGAATCCATGTTTTTCCACCATCAATTGTTTCAAAATCATCATTCAAAATATTATAATTCTTTGCATCTATCCAAAAATTGTTTAAACTTGGCTTCCCATTTTTTTCAATTTCATCTTTCAATCTAACAAATTTATATAATTTATTTCTTAAGCAATTTGTCTTATCGACAGCAATTTCATCGCATATTAAATAAACTAATTTAACAACGTATTCAATTGCATAAAAATTAAATTCTGTCCTATTTTGTTCATAATAGTTATCATAATTAATTCTTCCATTTTCTAGACAAGATTTTATAGCAGTTACCATTTTTTCATAAAAGTGTTTTAATTCACGACTTGTACAAAATGGATAATTGTATTTTTCTGACAAGCTTAATGCATCATTAGTCATATCTTCATAAGCATCAACAAGTAAAAAGCAATCTCTATTTAGAGTTTCAACCATACTAGATAGTAAGTTTCAAATTATTAAACTGTCATTTGAAGAATAATATAGCATATTATATTTATCATATTCTAATGATGCTAATAAACAGCTATTGAAATTAAATAAATCATTCTTACTAACTTTAATTTCAATAGATTTTTGAGATTCATATTTTTGAATATCATAATCTTTTCTCAAATATTTTTTTGCATCAATACAATACAATTTATTATCTTTTAGATCTAGCAAGACAAGTATAACCGCCATATTTAATGTAAGCCAATAATTTGCTGTTGTTGTACGAACACGTTGATGATAATAGCCTGTATCGTCAAATTTAATATCCTGATGAGTTTTTAATTGTACAGAAATAAAATGTCCTAATGTTTCACGTTTAGTTTCATCTACTAATTCAGCTGTATAATCAATACCGAAATCTTTGTTTCCAGAGTGTGGAACTAAAATCATGTGTTTAGCACAGGCCTTTTCAAAAATTGCACTTCCTATTCTATCCAGCAAATTACTTTGAGAAATTTTGGGCATTTTTATATCGCTCATACTATATTACCTCCTTTACATAAATTTAATCACAAAACCGCATCACCATTGGCAATAATATAATCGCCAACGTTTATTTCAACTTCTTTTGATGTATTATAAAAAAACCATTCTTCACAGTTATGGTATCTATCTGAAAGAATGACTATTCTTTGATTTGTAGATCCTAGAAGTTTTCTCACTTGTTCTCTTTGCTCTTCTATATAAGGGCCATCAAGCACAACATCACAACCATCTAAAGCATCAGATACTTCTTCGTATTTCCTTCCAGTAAATGAAATGACTCCAAGTCCAAGCTTATGTATTTCTTTAGTCAAAACTGGAAGATTTTGTTGTAATGTGGGTTCACCACCAGAATATGTTACTCCCTCGATACCATATTTTTCTTTTGAATCATTAATAATTTTTAATAGATTCTCTAATGAAATGATATTTCTAGGTTCTAATGGTTGGTAAGTAGGATTGCAGCAACCTTTACAGTGAAGCATGCAACCCTGAAACCATATTGTTAATCTTTTATTCGGTCCTTCTATTTCAGTGCAACAATTTATACTTGCAACGTTAAATTTAATCATTTTCAAAACTAAATTCTAGACTATCCTTACCAGTCTTAACAAGAATCTTTGCACCTTTGAATGAACTTAAATCTTGCTTATTTTCAAACATAAACATTGCTAGTTCATCTAATAACTTATCATTAATAGCGTTTAAGATGTCACGTCCACCCTTGCTACTATCTGCACCACCTAAAATATAATTGATAAACTTCAATTCATCTTCAAATTCTAAGTCAATACGATATTTTTCAAGGATTGCTTTTTGAACAGGGCGTAGTTTAGATTTAGCAATCTTAATGCTGAATTCTTTATCTTTGATAAAGTTGAATGGAACAATGTTGCTATATCCAATACGGCCAAGTATCTCTGGACGCTTAATCTCATTATCAAAATAGTTTTTAACAATCTTAATAAACTCTTCTGCTATATCTTCATTAGAACCACTTGATGATACTTCAGATGCACCTAAGTTAGATGTAAAGATAATTACACTCTCACTGAAATAAACTGTTTCACCTTTAGAATCAGTCAAACGACCATCTTCAAGAATTTGTAGGAATATATCTAGAATTCTTGGATTAGGTTTTGCAGCTTTTTCAATTTCATCAAATAAGATAATGCTGAATGGTTTTTCTCTAACTGCATTAGTTAGTTGTCCACCTTCTTCGTATCCTACATATCCTGGAGGTGCTCCTATTAGCTTTTGGTCGCTATTCTCTTGAGCATACTCAGACATGTCAAATCTAATACATGCTTGTTCATCGCCAAATAAGAACTTAGCTAATGATTTGGAAAGTTCTGTTTTACCTACACCAGTAGGACCTACAAAGAATAATACTCCTTTAGGTGCAGATCTACTTGAAGATTTATGGATTCCAGTTAAGCCCATATAAGCTTTTACAACGACTTTTTCAATCTTTGCAATAGCTTCTTCTTGGCCTACAACTCTTTCACCTAAAATCTTCTTAATATCTTTTACAGCTTTATAATCTAGTTTTTCCCAAGGATTATCCTTTTCACCATACTTAAATAATAAATATAGCTGTTCAAAAGGCATTTTACCTTCTTTTCTAGAAAGTCTAGCCATTTGCACGATTTCACGATTTGTGAAGTCATCCATCATATCTACATATTCATTTTTCTTATCGCATGTTAATAAAGTCTCACCTGGTTTAAGTTTCACTTCAAATCCAGATTCGATTTTCTCAAGCATCTTTTCTCTTTCTTCTCTATCAGGTTTTGAAAGTGTTAAACAAGATACTTCTGGGTTACCTTGATAGAAAGAAATTGGAAACATTGCAACTTTACTAGTAATAAGAATAATTGAGCTTTCATTAACTTCTGAATTTAAATATTCAACCTTCTTATCTTTGATTGCTTTTCCTAAAATAGTTAATAGTTCTCTTTCATCTGGTGGTAATTGACCTCCAGCAGTAAATAGATAATCAGCCCAATTTAATACAAAAGCAATCTTACGGTTAGGCTTTTTAAGATTCTTAAAGATTATATTAAAGATTTCAGCAGGAGTTTTAAATAATCCACTACCCGTCTTTTCTTCTTCATTATTATCTTCGTCATCATCAAAAGAATAAGCTTCGCCTTCGACTTCTACTTCATCAGTAACTGTTAATCTAGAAACATCACCATCTACACCATCAACTCTGTCCCAGTAAAGAACATCATCATAATTCATTGACTTAAGCATATCCATTAGGTATTGCTTTAAATCGACAATTTGTTTTTTCTCGTTTAAATAAACATCTCCAACATTACCATCAATGATAACGCACTTCTTGATGCCTATTTCTCTTTTAAGTCTGTTAAAAGTTGTACTTAATGCCATCGATTATCACCCCTTATTCTCATTTATATTCATTGCTTGATATTTCATAGTAGAAATCTTATCAGGATTACTCCAAATCTCTTGTGATTTAGTAACATGAATTCCATATACTTCTTCTAAATCTTTCATAAATGGTTCTATATCCTTTTGGCAAGCTTGTCCCTTATATCCATGATGGAAATCATAAATGAACTTACCATCCATATATATTTTAAAATCAGCACGCTCACCGCTTGCTTTCATTGCAACCATATGAACTTCATTAGTCTCTCTATTTATTTTAATATTTTTCTTATCAACAATAAAGCCCCTATCAGCAACAGCCTTCATAATTACTTTTAAAGATTGCTGTCTAACAGTCTCACCAATAACTTCTGTCGTAGTTTGATCTTGCATTTGAGATAATCTTTCTTTTGCAGTACCTTCTTTTTTAGATACAACCTTAGAGATGATATCCTTATCTACTCTCGCAGCCTCAAGTTCTTCTCGAATTCTTTCTTCTTCAAAAGCCATTCTAGACTCGTATGTTGAATTTAGAGATTCTTCCATTAATTCTTTACCAGCTTTAATTAATGAATCACCTGAAAGTGTATTATCTTTAATATAAGCTAAATAAGTAAATTGCCTTAAAACTTCATCTTGAATGGAATTTAATACCTTTTGTGTTTGTTCATCGATTGTGACGTGGCCATTAGTTCTTTCTAATAACTTTCTATAGGCATCTTTTGAACTTTCTTTTAGAAGATTATCAAGTAATGATTGAAATTCAATTAACTTTTGAGAGGATAATGTATTAACCATATCTTCCAAATTCTTTGCAGCATTTATTGTATCATCTCTATGAGCATATCTAGCATCATGATTATTAGTACGAACAACACCCATTTTTGCATCTTCATCAGCTTTATCTCTAACAACTTTAATTTGTTTGATTAAAGATTTTTTTTCTTTAACAATGGCTGCTTTCAAACTCTCAGTTTGGTCATTTAATAATCTTGTTGCAGTATTTTCAATTTGGCTAAGCATTTCATCTAATTCTTTTAATCTTTGTTCTGCCATGTTACATACAGTATTGCATTGACATGCTATGTGCTTGTAATCAATTTGTACTTGTTGACTCATTTGCTACCTCCTATTTCAAAGACTATATCTCTCCATTCTTCAATATCGGCTTTTGTATATTGAATTTGTTCTTTTTCAGGATGTTGTAATCCATTTCTAATCTTACGAAGTTTATGTAATAAAGAACACTTTTTATTATCAATTAGCTTTTCTTGTTCTGCCATATTGATTAATTCAAATGCCTCAGTCTTATCATCTGCTTTCAATAATTCTCTTAAATCATATTGAAGCTTAACTGATAATTCACAAATTGCATTTTTGAATCTACCTTTTGAAATATAATCATCAATATATTTCTTTGTAATTTTATCTGGATGTAATGAAGCTTCTCTTTCAATTGCTAGTAATTCATGGATTGGCTCATAGATTTCTAAATACTTATTCATGTTATTGTATTTATCCCGAGCAAATTTTGAATACTTTTTAATTGATTTTATTGCAGTCTTTAATGTGCTATAAGCATTAAAGAACTCATCAACATTAAAATTTTCCTTTAATGTGTATTCAGAATAACTTTCAATCCCTAACATATCATTAAGGTTCCAAAGGTTAGATGAAACTGTTCTAAACTTATCAGCAAGACTTGTATCAGCAGATATGCTTTCATCATTAAGAATTTTATCCATATAAGTTTCAACTACATTGACAACACCTAGAATTTGATTTGTTTCAAATCCTGCTGTTTCCAAAGCTTGATAAACTAAATTTTGATCCTCGCCCAATACTGGCTCAGCAAACATCTTCACATAATCTTGAGCACCAATCTTTAGTTCATTCTTCAATGGAGTTAAAATGGTATTCTTGTAAATCATGTTATCAAGACGAATCTCATTAATACTATTTGTAACTAAATTAGAACCAAGTACCTTGAAATATTCATTCCAATCAGCATTAGTTTGGAATGAAGAATTCATCTTCAATAACAAATCAATTTGTTCATCAACGCTATAATATTTACTTAATTGATTAGTTGAATACTTTTCAAAATAACTTGAGTCTTTTAACAACTCTACTATAAATAAGATTGCCTTACCAATTTCAGCACTGAACGTTTCATCATGATAAATATCATAAAGTTTCAATAAGACACTTTTTAAAACTTCTTCATCAGCAGTTCTTTCAACTAGTAATTGCATCTCAAATGTATCACCAAGTTGCTCACATGGCATAACAACATTTAAAGGACTATAGTATTTCAAACTACTTTTATCCAATAGAGCAAATTCTGCATTTGAATTCAACCCATTTAATAATGTTGTTGAATCATCAACGCCTAATTTCATTGATGTATCTACACCTTTAACTCCTAATCTATTTTTACTAAAGAAGAATTTGCATGGGCGTGAAGCCTGTTTTTGAGCATCATCTGGTATATAAACATTTGTTATGTTTGTTAATTCATTGATTGACACAGTTGGAACTTCAACGATATCTTTCTTTTCATTAACAAATTTATACTTATTCTTGGCTAATAAACCATCGGTCATAAGCCTTGAAGTATAGTACTTATTGAAAAATGCATTCTCATCTGTTGTATCAAATTTAAATTCAACCCCAGAAGGTCTGATAATAATTGTCATTCCTTCTTCTTTTCTTGTATGCATTTTTTGTGGTTCTTCGCATTCAAAAGATACAACTCTTTCTTCAGCTTTTAAACCAATTTTAGTCCTATTAGCATTAATATAATCTTCCATTCCACTTATATCAACATTAATATGATCCATAAAATCATCACCCAAGAATGAACTTCCTAGAGTCATATATGGAACTTTGCTTTCAACATCAAACTTTCTTGTAACTGGACTATAATAAATATCTTTAACTTTTACCTTTTCTGCACCAGTTGGAATTGCACCATCTTGGAACATTTTCTTTCCTTTTGGCGTAAGTTCAACATCACCAATTGTTATTTGTTTAAAATATGTTGGCTTTGCAAAGTAAGATGGATCAAAATGAGAAGACAAAATATCTGTACTCATCAAGTTAGCTATTTCTTGTCCAAATATATAATGTAGGTTTGCAGGAATACCAAACTTTAATAAAACATCTGATATCTTGTCATTAGATTTACTTTCTTTTTGAATCAAATCTAAGATGATATAAGCAATACCAGAAGCTTTACGAACTTCATTATATTTCACGCTTGTCTTATATATTAGAAGAGGAAATGGACAAGTTGTTTTTAATTGTTTTAATATTGTTTCATCCATAAACTATCACTCTCCTATTATATCATTTGCAGTTAACACCTTACCTCTAAAGTAAATAGTGTCAATTATTTCTTTATAAACGTGGAAATTCTTTTTATCTAAGAAATGATCTCCTGTTAGATCAGGTAAATCGATTATTCCTGCTTCAGATAGGTATTTCTTAGAACCTATCACAATTAAAAGCTTTCTTGCACGAGATAGTGCAACGTTAATTCTTTCAAACTTCTTAATGAATTCAGCATTGGCTTTTTCAGCATTAGCAGGATTACGAACCATAGACAGAATTATTACATCACGCTCATCGCCCTGGAAGTCATCGACAGTACTGATAATCAATCGTTCATCTTGTTTTTCAGATAGACCTTCATATCTTTGACCTCTTCTCATCTTCTTAATTAATGATGCTTGGTCACCATAAGTACAAATTATACCTGCACTTAATCTTTCATCTATCTTCTTTGACTTATTAACGATAACTTTTCCTGAATTAACTGCATCAATACTTGCTTTATCAATTTGTTTTAACAATTGAATTGCGACTTGAGCTTCTTGTTCATTAACTTTTGAAGTGCTACCTTCATAAGCACTTGATTCTTTTTGATCACAATCAATAAAATAAACATGATATTTTGGTTCGATAATTGTATTACCATTAATCTTAACAGTTAAATTGTGTTGTTTTTCATCATCTTGTTGTTTCTTACCAACCATAAGTCCTTTTTGACTTCCACCATAGAAATGATTGAATACTTCCATGATATGGCTGTGACATCGATATTGTTTATTAAGCATTACTCTAAAGTCTTGTGGTACTTTTTCATATAATGTCTTGAAGAAACATTCTTCATATCATTCAGTATATGAATCATTTATTTCTTTAGTAATTACATCTTCATCAAGGCCTTCAAAGTCTTCTTTTCTCATATGTCTTAAGTCATACATTGGTGGCAATTGTCGATGGTCACCTACTAATATTACTGTCTTACCATATAAAATTGGAATCAATAAATCTAAGAATGAAGATTTTGAAACTTCATCGATAATGACTACATCTATTCCTTGAGATTTAATATCAACTGACTCAATACCATATCTTTCAAGTTCTGCAAGTTGAGACTTAGTAAATCTATCTCTACTTGTACAAGTAATACCAAAGACATTTACACAATTATAAAGTTCTCTAGTATAAGCTTGTCTATCTTCTTCAAGAATATCTTCTTGCTCTAAATACTTGCAAATCTCTTTATACATAGGGATTTTCTTTTTATTTTGAGTTGCAGTTCTTTTATAATCATACACAAGCTTATTCCACTCTTCCGTAATTATAGTGAATGCTGTTTCTAGATTATCAGAATCATACTCTCTAATGATATCGAAATCTCTAAAAAATCTAGTTATTTTTTGCTTCAATTGAGAATTAAGCTCATTGTATTCTTCTATACCTTGATTATTACCTAATTCTTCATATAAAGACTTACTTTGACTTATTTCTCTTTGAACATCAATCATCTTTGAATTAAGATCATCATATTGCGATGAATACTTATTGATAGAAATACCTACATTTTCTTTTATTTCATTAATGATTGTCTGAGCTTGAATCTTAAATGAAGTTAGTTGCTCAGGAAGAACGTTTAGTAGATTCTTATCATTAATAATAGATGGAACAATTGCGTAGATTTTGCTTGAAGAGAAATCAAAATCAGTATTCTTATTAGCTGATTTAATTTGATTTACTACCTCTTTAAGTTCACTTTGATATTTCTTGTATTCATCATAATTCTCATCACATTCTTCAGGTGCTTCATCTGTATCAGGATTTCTTAATTTTTGTAGTTCATTACGAAGTTGAGTTCTTTGTTCTTCTAGTTTTCCAACTGTATCGTCAGATAAAATATGTGATAATTCGTTTCTTACTTCACCTATATCAAGATGATAGAGTTCAAATGCAGAATCAACATTTACTGATGCCAAACTACTGAATGTTTGTAATAATGATTGAATTCTATTCCTAAATTCATCAATATATTGTTCCTTAACACCTTCAGTTACGAATCTTAATGAATCAATATATTTGTTTGTTCTTCTATACTCATCTAGTTCAGCATTAATAGTAGCTAGGTTATCACGATAATCTTCTAAATTTTTATTGTATTTATTGATAGTTTCTAGTAATCCATTTCGTTGATTTTCGATTTGGATATTTTCTTTTTTAAGTCTTAAAATTCTATCATAATCTCTTCTTAACAAGCTCATTTGCTCATCGAATGTCTTCTTAGCTTCTTCAAAATGCTCAAATCTATTGATTTGCTTTTCTAGATTACCACTAATGTTTAAGTAGAAATTATCCACTAAACGTTCTGGACTATAATTAGTCTCCTTTCCATTTTGTGATGGAATCAAGCGTAGTGGTCGAATCTCTGGAATCTTAGGTAATCTTTCAAATACATTATCAATTGCCTTATGTGTTTCAGAAGAAATAAGTACCTTCTTACCTTGTCTAGCTAATTGTGCGGTTATTTCAGCAATTACTTGCGTTTTACCAGTTCCTGGAGGACCTTGTAATAAGAATATACTTTCGCTTGCCAAAGCCTTTTTAACGGCTAATTTTTGGCCATCATTCAAGCTTTCAAGACACCAATCAGGATCTTTCATCGCACTTATAGGTGCTTGTGCCAATGTTTCTGGTGAGAATAAATATGTGGATAAGAATGGATTCTTTACATAACCACCCATAAATGAATTTAATGCTTTTTCTTGTCTATCAATTTTAGCTTTTTCAGCTCTATTATCATATGTAAGATATTGAGCATTAATTACTTCAATTTCTTTTTTAATATTCGAAAGCTTATCTTCTGCTGCATCTGGTCTAAAATATATTTGATACCTTCTTATTGTTTCATTTTCTATTTTAATTGCCTTATCTGCTTCAAATTGCTTTCTAAATTTAGAATTGACATCAGTTTTTTCATTTTCAATTTGATTCTTATACTGAATTTCTAATTGTTTCTTTTTATCTTTGCTTATTCTATCAAGTTCAGCTTGCATTTGAATAGAAAGGCTCTTCTTCTTATTCTCTATTAGTTTTTTATTTCTCTCAATATAAAAATCTTTTAATGAAATGTTAGATAAAGCTGCTTCCTTTTCTAACTCGATTCTTTTAATTTCAGATTCTTTTCCCTTCTGAAGTTCATCTATTTTTTTCTTTTCATCTTTTTCTTTTGATTTTTCTTTTTTAATCTTCTTGACTTTATCATCAAAAGATGAATTGATTTTCTTTATTTCATTTTCAAAAGATGTTACTGCATTCTTAAGTGCTGTTTCATATTCACGCTTTACTTCTCTATCCTTATTGTTTTCAACATCTAAGTCTAAAGCATTATTTAATTCTTTAACATACTTTATCAAACATCGAATTATATTGATTTTCAGTAATTGGTCTTTGTCATTCATAAAATGGTTTAAATCATTACTGATAATGCTTGAATAACGTGTATCTATTTCATTAAATGCGTTCTTACAATTCTTATCAAATTCTTTTTCTAGTTCAGTACAATCTGGTTCGATATCAATATGCGTTAACAAGTATCTTTCACCAAGTAAATATTGATAAAATCTTGAACCTTTTACTATATTTCCATTTTCATCGTATGCTGGTGGTGTTGGAGATAAACCCATAGCATCTTTTGTGTATCTCTGGAGATTGACTTCATATTTGCTTTTACCTTTGCCTGATTTACTGATAGTTTCACTAAGAACTGTCTTTCTATTCTTGTTAATATCTACTCTAATTAAAGGAAAACTTTCAGAGCCGTTAACATTTTTTGAAAGTATAATTTGTTCTCCACGTGCAAAGTCTGCGATATCATCTAAAAGATAATCAGAAAAAACATCTTCATTTCTGCGATAAGTCTCTTTTGAAACCATGAAGGAGTCACAAACTATAACATCATCAATTTCTTCGCAACGTTCAGATTGTTTACCTAAATAATATTTTCTAAAATTGATATAGTTTTGCCATTTTTGGAATGTATTTAAAGCTTCTTCTGGATTTGGAACAGGATAACTAGAAATATCATTACATAATCTATCTACGAAATCATGTGTTAAAACAGCACTTTGAAGGTCTCTTGTACCATAATCAGGTACTGTTATCGATCTTCCATCTCTTGTTGTAAAGGATTTTGTAGTTGTCGCAGTTGCTGCATAACAATTAACTTTGATTTCACCAAATTTAGCTATATTAATATCTATTAATTCAATACCTTTAATTGTTATATCAATAACATTATTAAATGTAACATCCCCAATAATCATTAAATCATAATTGCTAGGAACAACATTATTTAAATATGAATCCTTTTCAGGTCGAATGACAATATTATAAATTACATCTTTGCCTCTTTTGTCATGTTTAACTCTTCTATCAAAGCTAGGCATTGAAATGTAATAGTTTTTTGACGCTTGCGTAGGAAAAGCGTATGATAAGAATTCTTGAAGGTTAACATTTAAACCAACCTTTCTTTTAATGACTTCATACTGTTCTTTTAATGAAGACGTATAAAAGTCATCCCAACTTTTACTACCTTGATTCATATTTTCTAAAAAATTAAGATATAAATACCCCATAGGTGCACCTCCATTATCTCATTACAAGTCTAGCGGATTGACAATAACATCAATTTGATCCTGGACTACTTCTTCAAAATAGTCATCATAATCCCATTGTGCGTCTTCAGCATTTTCACCAAAAGATCTCGCACATAATTCATCAAAGAATAGATGCAAGTTGTCTAAGCAATCTAAAATGAATTTCTCATCTAACTTAACAACTGAAAGTGCAGATTCACCATTTTGGTATTTATCTTCTGGGTCCCAGACCATTTTAGGATACCATTGTTTTAAAATCCTATATGATCTAAGAGAATTATGCTTTAGAAAATTCCAAACAGTAAATGCTCTATCATATAAAGGATAATTTGTATATTGCCTAAATGATAATGCACTATCACCTTGTAAACCTTGCATATAAATATCAAATTGTTTTTTGGTATAATCTTCCTCTTTATATCCACATGCTGTAAGCATCTTTAAGCATAGCGCATCAATACTGGACATTAATTGATGAAAGAATTGAGCATATAGAGATTTGATAATAACTTTATACTCTTTAGTTCTTTTCATTCCTGCAACAAATGCTTTAGCATTAACTTCATCATATTCCAAAACACCATCAGAAAGATAAGATAATCTTGCATTATCCTCTACTTGCTTAGGAGTCTTTATACTATCAATAAAGCTCTTATATTCTCTGAACCATAATTGTTTATATCCTGCTAATAAATCTCTAAACCAATTACATTTATAATCAGATCTATGTTGTTTAGTTGGAAGGTAATAAACTGAATGTCTATTTTCAATTTTACTATCTGGGATAGCAAAGAATTTCTTATATCTTTTTGTGTCAATTTTAATTCTGCCATCCTTAGCGATAAGACCATAATAATCGATTCTTCCACATAGATTATTTTTCTCTAATTTATCATAGTCTTTGCCTATAACTTTACTCTTTTTCTTCATATTATTGACACCTCCATAAACGAAAAAGTGACGGTAGGTATTAGCCTATCGCCACTTCAATAACATTTATCCTCTTCATATGTTATTTTGTTTAGACACGCAATACCACTCTTGAAATTTAGCTTTTAACTATTGGTTTACTCCTCATATGTTATATCCCAATCATAAGATTCGCTCCAACATTTCATATAGGTAAAGTTCTTACTCCACAGTTTCAGAACATGCATATGTATCTATGTATAATTATACCATAGAAGTGAAATTTATTTCAATACTAAGGGACAACTACTTTGCATCACTTGTAGTATATCAAACATAAAATAACAATAAAATGTACTATAGTTCAAAAAAAAATAGAGGATTACCTCATTACGAGTAAATCCTCCATTTTCATATTAAATATTAGAGCCAAATTATACAAATTTTCAACGTTAGGCATCTTTTTTGCACATTCCCAATCATATATCACCCTAGGTGTATTGAATTGAAGTAATGCAGCTAATCTTTCATGTGTTAAATTAGCTTTGATTCTAAGGGTCCTAAGTTTAATACTTGTTGCTTCTTTATCTAATATGGCTTTTCGATAATCCATAAGCAAGTACCTCCTTTGAGCCCTTCCTCAACTTTCTGGCACTCTAGAATTATCGCCAATATTATACACTAAATTTATCAAATTTACAAATTATCGAACTGTCAATCACATATGGTTATTTACCTTAAAATTACTAATGTTAAAATTTTCCACTAAACGATAGGTTTTAACATAGTATTTCCTGATATTTCATTTACTTTCCATTTCTAGAATAAAATAACTAGTATTATTTACACTTTAATTAGTTGTTGTTTTTCTACTTAACCCATACATTTGTAATAAAATAAACCAATACTCCTCCAGCAATAGCATAAATGATTCCGGTTATAATTGGTATTAAAACATTCCATAATATCTTCTTCTCTTTTTTTTCGGGTGTATAAGTATTACCTTCAACAATTATTTGATTATATATTTTATCATTTTCTATTTTAGTATCTTTTCTCAATGTAACATCTAGATTATCTGATTCTATATTCATTTTTTCAAAAGAACATAATAAGTTAATTATTCTAGTTTTGACTGCAGTATAAATTTCTGTATAAAACTGCTACGGAATAACTTGTTGAATCGATGTGCATTGAACACCAATGTCTAAAAATTCATCCTTAGTATTCCTATATACTCCTGGAACAAGAAAAGTTAAATCTCTTGAAAAAGTGTCCTCACAATCTTTTCTTTTCTCTAAATCTATAATATTCTCAGTTAAAATTATATCCTCTAATGATTCAAGAGTTTTAGAACTTAAGTATCCAGGTTGCATAGGTTGATTAGTTATTTTATATCTTCCATTAATTCAAGAATAAATAATATTCATTGATTTTAACCTTCTATGTTCATGAAGCTTATCTGTTTTTTATAACCATTTAATTCCTGTGAACACCAAACAGCCAAATCATTATTATCAATTTTATTTGCTATTACAAGTAATCTTTGTAAGCACTCACTTAAGGAAATAGAATTTATTGTTATATCATTTAAAATTTTAGACATATTATAGCCTCCTATTTAAACTGCCTTATATATCTACTATTATTTCTATAATTATTGTAGAATACCATATAAATCATTAAATAATGCAGTATTTATGCCTATAAAAGAAAAAAATAGCCAATACTTACGTATCGACTATACTTAACTCTAATGGCAATGATTAACTATTTTAATACAATTGCAATCCCCTTACTATTTTTTGCAACCCCTAAAGAAAAATGCGACCCTTTTAATTAATATTTCTTAGGAAAGTAAAATTTTCCAAATTGCCACAAATACTTGTCCAATTCTTTTAACGAAAATTCTTGTAACCCATAATACTCTCTAAATTTTAATAAAATATTTTTAAACTTACAATAATCTTTCAAATCCTCATTTTTAAAATTATAGAATTTATCAGCCTTTCTAAAATATCGTAAAACAATATCAACATATGAGTCATAGATAGGAAATTCCACTTGATTATGATGACTGCAATATTTTGAAGCAAATGAATAAAAATACTTTTTCTTTCCATTAATTGTTACAGTTGCAATATCATTAACCAATTTTATATCTCCATTTGCTAATCTTTCATCAATATCTAATTCTAAAATTCTACAAGCTACTGGATAAATTTTAAAAATATTAGTACTGTAGAAATCATTAAGAATACTACATTTAATCATTATATTTTTTAATTCTTTATTACTTTTATAACTTCCAGCAAAAAGCTCATCAATTGCTTCCTCTTGAATACTATAATCTTCTAATTCATTCCATTTTTCCAACCAATATAATACTTGCACTTTGGTTGGTGATGGAATTAAAGCTTTATCAAGCACAAAACCACCTCATTATAAAGTTATCTTTTAAAATCATTCCTTACTTGAATATATTTCATCATTTATATCATCTGGAGCATTAAAAAATAACTCTTCTATATCATTAAATATGTTTCCAAAAAAATCAGAAACATTTTCTAAGACTGTTGAAATGTATTCTTCATCACTTTTAAATGTATCTCTAGGATTTGCAAAAATAATACTCTTAGCCATTGCATCATATGACTTTTTCATAACATTATAGCGTCCACCTAAAAGTGGAGTATTCTTTGCAAAATTATGCCATCTAAGCCTTGTAGCCTGATCATCAGATGGACCAATGTATAGCGTTATTTTTACACCATCAGATACAGTATTTTTTATTTCATAAACAACTAAATCTCGAATACCATCCCAGGTACCATTACCTTTTTGACCTACTTTATTTCTAATACTTACACCAGTAAATCTTAAAGAGCCATTACTAAATTTTAAAATATGAATTTTAGATATTTTTTCTTGTTCATCTAGAATGTCTTTAATTTTAATACCAATTAAATCTCTTAAAGGGGTCTTACTATTATCCAAATTTGGAACTGACAAAACATCCTCAGGATCTAATTCAGGAGAATTTTCTCTAGGTTCTTTCATAAATTCTAATCCTAATACTCTTAATTTTGATTCTTCATCAAATTTAACATCCCATCTATTTTCTAAGAATTCTAATAATTTAAGGCCTCTTTCTTTAATACATTCTGGAGTCCAATCTTTATATTGAGCCACTTCAACTTCAGAATGTGACCCATTAGAATATCCACGTCTCTTCTTATCTATTGGATTCTTTTTATCTTCAAATTCATCATTTTGAAGAGCAGAATTTACGCTTTGAGAAAGTGCCAACAAATTGCCTAAAGTGTTAGCTAAATAGTGAAATTCTTCACTTGTATAATCTCTAAATTGATTACGCCAATAATATTTAGTTGGTGTTTGTGGAAATATGTGCTCAATAGATATTTTATCTTTTTCACTTCTAGTGAAACTATCCCAATCAGTTAATTTAGGAACAAATGTCTTCTCATATAATGTCATTTCATATTCAAATAAGAAATATCTTAAATCTGACCAAGAATAATATCCATTGCTATTTTTAAATAAACCTTGAATTTTAGTGCTAAAAGTCTCAATAGCTTCATCCTTTACATTATTAAATTTATCTTCTAATGATTTAATTATTTCATCAATAGTTCTTTCTTCTTTATATAATTCTCTAGCAAAATTATATGTAATAGTTGATTGATAGCTTGCTTGCCATCTTGCCATACGGAAATACACGAAGATTGATTTTTCAATAATTTTAAATAATTTTACTCTCTTTTCTGGTGTAGTTTCTTTGTTTAAGAATGATGCAACTACTAAAGTTCTAAAATAGTTAATTCCAATCCTATTTAATTTAGAAATCCATTTCTTTTCTTCATCAGTAAATAATTTACATTCATTTGGATTAAATGAATAATACCAATACTGTGCAACAGATTTTAAACTATCAATATATGATTTAATTTCAGTAGGAGTAAGCACACCATCATTTACATTCATTTCAAAGTTTTGTAATTCTTCTTCATCAAAATCAATATCTTCATCAAGTTGAATTTCATGAGGCTTCTTATGTAGTCCATATACAGCTTTCGCAGTAAAATAATCACCAAGTAAGAAATCAATATAATCATTACCTGTATTTCTTGAATATTTAAAGAATAATGTCCAATGATTTCTTAAATATTCATCATCATTAAGAGGTTTATCTTTATTTCTACCAAGCTCAAAATATACTTCTTTCCAAGCATCATTTATATCTTTTCTAATTTGTTCTTTAGCATCTTTTGACAATACTTCATCAGGATAAATAGTTGTCAAATAAATCAATCTATTTTTTAAAATTTCAAGATTAGATAATTTTTTACCACGATTATTCATCGTTTCAAAAGCAACGAATACATCAAAATCATCTTCAATATAGTGAATATTAAATTGTAATCTATTAACAAGTTTTCTAAATAATGATTCTATGCCTTCAAGACCTTTTTCTTTAAACAAAGACTCTACATTATCATCAAAGAATTTTTTGGCATTTTCTAAATTTAATGTATAAAAAGTTTCTTGTAATGAGCCAGTTTGTCCCTCACCTAAAATATAATACCTTAGAAATTCAAAACTAGGGTTATCTACTTCATAGCCAAATTTAAAGGCTTTATTAATTTTAAAAGGTTTCTTATATTCAACAATATATCTTGATTTAATTTCATCTAAATCATCACCATTTAAATATTCGATATTATTTTTAGCTGCAAATTTAATAATAGAACTTACCAAAATTATAAAAGTAGTTAATCTTTGTTGACCATCAACAACGTGGAAAGCACTATAGTCTTTTTCTTTTATAATCCATTGCTCTTCATTCCATTTAGAATAAATATCTTCTTTTAAAAGCTTCAAAGATAGCATGCCAGTATAATGATATCTATCTTCTGTGAGATTGTTTAAATCATCCCAAAAATCTTCAAGTTGAGAATTTGTCCAGGCATATCCCCTTTGATAATCTGGAATTCTATATATTCTTTTATCGAACAATTGTGACAATGAAATTAAATCATTCATATTTAATACCTCTCCTAATCAATAACAAAATTTATTTTGTATTTGAGATAATGCTAACCAAAATTGTACCTATATTTACTAGTTTATAATTAACATCTGATTTTAAAATTCTACAAATTATTTATTCAATATCCAATATAAATATTGGTAATTAATTACAATGGCTTAATAAAATTTTCAGCAAGAAAAACATATAGTTCTTTTTCTATTGAATCATCTAGCCTAGTCCATACTCTACCAGTTTTCTTTATTTTAATAGGTTTAGCTAATCTTTTTGGATTAATAAAACCATAAGCCCAATATGTAGCATTCATATCTTCTACTTGAAATTGCATACCAGACCATTTCCCTGTTGCATGCCATTTACAATATTCCTCAGCTGTGATATGTTTAGTTCCTATGAGTTCAACTGTAACAATAATGGCAGATTTCTTTGTATCTACTAAGGCTATTAATCCACGCTTATTAGTATTGTAAGCACGAGCATCATAAAATTTTGTACCATCTAAAATTTCATCTAAATATTCTCTTAACATTATTAATCAATGCATCATAGCTAAACATTCTCCATCTAACTAAAAAATGAGTTCTTTGTGGCATCAGAACTCTAGACCAATCACTGATTCCGTGACCGAATGTGCACTTCCTTTTAACGAGTCCAAAGCACTACGCTCAACTCGGCTCCACGAATACTTAGGAAGCACCTACGAAGTACATGTATTTACTTGTGTATATTTTACCATATACTAAACAAAAAATCTATCAGATGGCATTAACTGATAGACTGTATTAAAGATGTATAGTAACAAAACTAAAAACTAATTACTATATTTATCTTCTATATTAAAATAATTACATAATAATCGATACCTAGCATTCTTCAGCATAATAATCTGATTATATTTCATAAATTCAAATTCATAAGAGATAATTTTTATAACATGTATATTTAAGTACTTAATACCAACCTAAAAATTAAATATTATTACTTATCTTAATACTGTTTTTAATTTTCTTTACTTAAAAAATTCATTATAAGTTTAATTATAACTTCTTTTTCTTCCGGATTTGATTCAGCAGTTAAAACGGTAATTGCAACTAATGTATCCTTTGATATTATTATTTTGCCATTTTTAATTAACGCGTGATTTCTATTTAAAAATTCCAAAAATAATGTTGCCGCAATTCTTTTACAACCATCAATAAATGGATGATCTTTTACTATAAAATAGAGCAAATGTAAAGTGAACCCCATAAGTTGGACCAAGTAAA
>ULLT01032259.1_pt1 | contig 22118 bp, 18 predicted proteins | sample 1951451 | NCBI WGS metagenome assembly ULLT01 (sample SAMEA4835530, study PRJEB28245) | human gut metagenome | biome: gut microbiome; material: fecal sample | place: Denmark | collected 2008 | reverse complement strand
AAAATCGCCTCCTTCATGGGCATTTATTCTAAAGGTGATGTCAACAAAAATCAAGAAAAATCGTATGTCAAAAGTCGACAAAGTTCGACAAAATCACGTGTTTTGGTCCCATTCTTAGGGAAATTTTGCATTTAAAAAAATTACTAAAAAACCAACATTTTTTAACATTTTATATACAAATCATAGAAAATATATTATACTTATTATATAGAAAACGAGGTAGAAAATGAAAATAGGTATATTTACAGATGCATATGAACCCCACATCTCCGGAGTAACAACAAGCATAAAAATGTTAAAAACAGCATTAGAAAAAATGCATCATGAAGTTTTTATAGTAACAGCAAACTTAGATAATAATAAATTTATATATGATGATAAAAACAGAATAATATATTTACCGGGAATAAAAACAGGAATATATGAAACAAAATTAACTGGTATCTATTCTAAAAAAGCCATGAAAATAATTAAAAACTGGCACCTAGATGTAATTCATTCTCAAACAGAATTTGGTATTGGTTATTTTTCAAGAATTGTTGCTAAAAAACTAAATCTACCAATAGTTCACACCTACCACACATTATATGAAGATTATGTACACTATGTAACACATGGACATTTTAATAATATAGCCAAAAAACTTGCTATCAAAATAACAAAATATTATTGTGAGAAAAAATGTGATGAATTAATAGTTCCAACCGATAAAATAAAAGATTTATTTATAAATAAGTACAATATTTCTCAACCAATAAATGTTATTCCCACAGGAATAGACATTGATAAGTTTAAACTTACTCAAAACATAAAAAAAGAAATTGAAAATATAAAAAAGAAATATAAAATAAAAGATACCGATTTTATTATTGGTTCAGTTGGAAGAATTGCTCCTGAAAAAAGCTTTGACAAACTACTTTACAACATTAAAGAAATGATTAAAGTAAACACAAATATAAAAGTTATGCTTGTCGGTGGAGGACCAGATTTAGACAATTTAAAAGAACTAACAAAAAAACTACATTTAGAAGATTATATTATTTTTACAGACAAAGTAAACTATGATTTAGTTCCAGCATATTTCAACGCTTTTAATGTTATTGTATCATTTTCTAAAACTGAAACACAAGGTCTCACAATTATTGAAGGACTTGCTGCATCAAAACCAACTATTTGCATTGAAGATGACTCATTTAAAGCTATGATTGAACCAAATTATAATGGATACTTGTTTAAAAATGATAATGAATTTAAAGATTACATTTTTAAACTTATGAATGATAAAAAACTTTACAAAGATATGTCAACTAATGCAAGAAACAGTACATACAAATATTCAAAAGAAGTATTTGCATCAGAAGTTTTAAAAGTTTATCATAAGGCAATTGAAAAAAAATCAAATTCTAAAAAAATAGAAGATTAAATCATTTCCTCTTCTATTTTTTCTTTATTTTTTAATAAATCAACAAATTCATCAATTTCTTTTTCAGTATTATAGAAAAATAAACTAACTCGTAAAGTATTTGTAACCCCAGTAGCATTTTTAAGTATTTTAGCACAATGATTACCTGCTCTTACACAAACATTATATTTATTTAAGTAATAAGCAACATCTTGACTAAATATTCCATCAACATTAAATGCTAGAATTCCACTATCAGCTTCTAAATTAATTATATCAACATGACTTAAAGGCATTAATTTTTCTATCAAATAATCTCTTAAATGTAATTCTCTTTCATGAATTTTATTCATACCAATTTTATTAATATATCTAATAGCTTCACCTAAACCTATAACACCAGCAATATTCGGAGTACCCGCTTCAAGTCTTGTAGGTAAATCTTTCAAATAAACACTATCAACAGTATCAAAAGATTCATTCATTCCTCCACCTAAATTAATAGGTTCTAATTCTTCAAGTAATTCTTTCTTACCATATAATACTCCCACACCAGTTGGACCAAGCATTTTATGTCCAGAAAAAGCTAAAAAGTCAATATCCAAATCTTGAACATCAGTTTTTAAATGCGGAACCATTTGAGCTCCATCAACAACCACAAATATATCATGTTCATGAGCAAGTTTAGTAATTTCTTTAATTGGTCTAATATCACCAACAACATTAGTAATACCAGCAAGGGCAATAACTTTAGTATTCGGAGTTATACTTTTTCTAACATTATCTATGGTTACATGAAGTGACTCATCTAACGGAATAAAATTGACAACACAACCTATATCTTTACTTAATCTAAACCAAGGTAGAACATTTGAGGCATGTTCACTAGTTGTAATTAAAATTTCATCTCCAGCATCTAGTAAATTTCCAAAAAAGCCACTAGCAATCATATTCAAAGAATCTGTTGTACCACTTGTAAATACTACTTCTTCTTTCGATTTAGCATTAATAAAGTTTTTTACTTCTTCACGAGCATTTTCATATTCAACATCTACTTTAAAAGAAATATCATAATCTCCTCGATGAGCATTAGCACTATAATTTTCATAATACTCAGTCATTTTATTTATAACACATTGGGGCTTTAAACTTGTAGCACCATTATCAAAGTATATAATATCTTGTTTTAACATAGGGAAATCTTCTCTATACATATATTTACCTCTTTTCTATTTATACTATAATTTATTCCCATCAGAAAAGCATAATTATAACAAAAGCCTTGTCCAGCTTTTATTTATTCTTTTTCTAACCAGAAAACACACTCATATTATATAACAAAATTAAATAAATATCAAAATAAGTTAATATTTTTACTAAAAATCACAATTTTTTTCAAATATAATTTGACATTATATCAATAATAAAATATAATTATATTAAGAAGAACATCTCTTTTTCATATTTTTACCAAAAACATGACCTTTGGATGTTCTTCAAAAAAGTACAAGACTTAATCACTTGTACTTTTTATTTTTAAATTAACATCTGTTTTTAATATACTATACATTATTGATGCCAAAGGAACACTTAAAAGCATACCTAAAACTCCATTAATACTTGCACCAACAGTTACAGCAACTAAAACCCAAATACCAGGAAGTCCTACAGACTTACCAACCACATGAGGATAAATCAAATTACCTTCAAGTTGTTGTAAAACTATAATAAATATAACAAATATAATTGCTTCTAAAGGATTTATCATAAATATTAAGAAAGCTCCTAAAATTGTTCCAATAAATGCTCCAAAAACTGGTATTAATGCTGTAAATCCCACTAAAACTGAAATAGCACCAGCATAAGGAAGCCTTAAAATAATCATACCAAAGAAACATAACACACCAATAATAATAGCTTCCAAACATTGACCACTAACAAAATTAGCAAACACTTTATTTGATAAACTAGCAATATCTTTTATTTTTTTTATGCTTTTCTTTGGTAAATAAGCATCCATAATTTTAACTACTTGCTTACTGATTTTTTCTTTATCAACTAAGAAATATATTGCAAAAACAATTCCAATAAACACATTAACAAAAGTATTAACAACATTACTAGCAATACCAAAAGTAACTTCAATAACTTTACCACTATTATTAATAACATAATCTCTAGCACTATCCCCTAAATTATTTAAAGTATTCATTATATCACTAATAACATTATCAGATATATTAAACCTAACTAATACATCTTTTAAATTACTTAAATAATCAGGTATATTTTCAGCAAATATCACAATAGTATCTTGTAAGTTAGGTATAATTAAAAGCATTAATAATATAAAGAACCCAATTACTAACAATATAGATATAGTTAAACTAATACCTCGTTTAACACTACTACTCCATTTTAACCTTTTAAACCATTTATTCTCAATAACACAAACTAATACATTTAAAACAAATGCTATCATTAAACCTATTATAAATGGCATAAATATTTTAATAACATATCTTAAACCAACATACAAATACTTAATATAAACAAAACTAAATACTAATAAAACAGTATAAAGTATAAACAATTTAATATCTTTCTTACTTAATTTCACTTAAACCTCCTAAATAACTTCTTACATTATTTATTTCATAAACAGCAAATATTAACTTACCATCTACTTCTTTTTTTACAATTAATTGATTATCCCCAAAATCTTCAAATACTAGGGTATATGGTTCTTTATTTTTATCACAATTTACTTTAAAACTATATTCATTTTTATAATCACTTACAACAGGTTCTACTCTTTTACTATTATAAACTTTATCTATTAAACTACTCATAGCTTTTTCACTTATATCACCATCTAAATAAGCACTTAAACTATTATATTCATAAACCCACATATCACTTAACTTATATTCACTACTACAATAATTATCCTTTACATAACTAATATTTACTTCTTTATAATATTTATTACTTTTTATTTCATAATTAGTTATTGTAATATCATTATCTTTATCATAGTAATATTTTCCATAACACTCATCTAATGTTTTTAAGTATTCATCTTTAGCACTTTCTAACTTTTCTACACTTACAAAAGTATAAAATGTTACATCTAAATTATTCTCTCTTACATACATAAACCTACTAATAGGTATACCTTCCTTTACATCATCACTTTTATATGTATCATAAACAAAAGTCTTATTAGTAAGTAACAAGAATAAACCACCAACAACTATTATAACAATTAATAACTTAATTAATTTAAACAACTTCATTTACTTACTCCTCTATTAATGATAAATTAACTCTACCCTTTTCTTTATCTATTCCACAAACATACACTGTTATTATATCTCCAACTTTAAGTATTTCACTTGGATGTTTTACAAATGATTTACTCATTTTAGAAATATGCACAAGTCCATCATCATGAAGTCCAATATCTACAAAAGCCCCAAAAGCAGTTACATTTCTAACTGTACCTTCTAAGCTCATACCTACTTCTAAATCATCAATAGTTAATACATCACTTCTTAATGTCATTTGTTTTATTTCATCTCTTGGATCTATTACACCATTAACTAAGTTATTTTTAATCATATCCCATAATTCATTAGAAATATTATATCTACTAACAACATCTTTAATATTATTTAAACTATCTTCTATTTCTTTAGTACCAACTAACTTTACATCAATGTTATTATCACTTAGTATTTTATTAACAATTTCATAATCTTCTGGATGGATATTAGTTTTATCTAAAGGATTATTTCCAAATATTCTTAAGAAACCAGCTGATTGTTCAAATATTTTATCATCCATACCTGTTACTTTCTTTAATTCTTCACGTGATTTAAATCCCCCATTTTTCTTTTTATATTCTTGCATCTTTCCAATTACTTTTTTATTTAAACCAGACACATGACTAAGTATACTATCACTAGCATTATTTAAATTAACACCTACTTCATTAACAACTTTACTTACAACAAAACTAAGCTCATCATCTAACTCTTTTTGTTTCAAATCATGTTGATATAAACCTACCCCAATACTCTTTGGGTCAATCTTAACAAGTTCTGACAGTGCATCTTGTAATCTTCTACCAATTGAAACAGCACTTCTTTGTTCAACAGAATAATCAGGAAATTCTTTTTTTGCAAGAGGACTTGCAGAATAAACACTAGCACCAGCTTCACTAACAATAACATATTTAACATCAAAATTATATTTTTTAATTAAATTAGCAACAAACATTTCACTTTCTCGAGAAGCTGTACCATTACCAATAGCAATTATCTTAACATTATGTTTTTGTATTAAAGCTAACATTATTTTTTCAGCCATATCAACTTCTTTTTTAGGTTCATGTGGATAAATTACTCCGATTTCTAATACATCACCATTTTCATTTAATACAGCAAGCTTACATCCTGTTCTAAATGCTGGGTCAAATCCAAGCACTACACTGCCTTTAATCGGCGGAGTAAGTAATAAATTTTCTAAGTTATTTCCAAACTCATTAATTCCAAATTCACTAGCTTTATCATAAAGTTCTGCTTTAATATCTCGTTCTAAAGATGGTTCTAATAATCTTTTCCAAGCATCTTCAATAAACATTTGCATGTCACTAACTAATGGTGATTTTTTATTACCTATTACTTGTTCTTCTAAATATTTAATAACACCACTTTTATCCAAACTAAGTGAATATGTAACAACTTTTTCTTTATCAGCACGAGCTAAAGCAAGTACTTGATGTGGTTTAATATTAGTTATCTTACATTCAAAATCATAATATATTTCATATGTCTTAGCTTCATCAACAGCACCTTTTTTAAGTTTACCCTTAACAAGCCCATTATACCAATAATAATTTCTAATAGATTTACGATATTTAGGTTTATCACTTATCCAGTCTGCAATTATATATCCAGCATTAGTTATAGCATCATCCACACTTTTAACATTCTCATTAATAAAATCTTTAGCAACTTCATCTCTAGTCTTATTTGGTAAAGTCATAATTATTTTAGCTAAAGGCTCTAATCCTAACTTAATTGCTTCCGTACCTTTAGTTTTTCTCTTTTCTTTAAATGGAGCATAAATATCTTCTACTTCACTTAACTTAGTTGCTTCATTTATTGCTTTAACTAATTCTTCTGTGAGCATCCCCTTTTCATCAATTAACCTTTTTACATCTTCTTTTCTATTTTCTAAATTAACCATATAGTTATATTCAGTTTCAATTAATCTTAACTCATCTTCATTTAAATTACCAGTTACTTCTTTCCTATAACGAGCCATAAATGGAATAGTTGCTCCTTCACTAAGCATACTAATAACATTCTTAATTTGATAATCTTTCAAATTAATTTTATCACTTACTTTTCTTATTACTTCTTCATTCATACTATATACCTCAATTCTTCCTTAATTATATCAAAAAAACATGGACAATGCCATGCTTTTAGCTTAATTTATAATAATCGGTGAACTTTTTGTTCCATCACCACTTACATAAGTTACTGATGTATCAAGATTAAAAACGGGTCTAACTCCATACATATCAATACTTACAAAGCCACTAGCAACAGATCCATCATTATATATTCCAAACGTCGACTCAGAATCATTTGTACTTGGAGTTAATGTCCATTCATCAAAACCCATATACATCCAATTTATTGTTTTTGCTATTCTATAATCTTTTGTTGAATCAGAATTATGTCCTACTAATGTCCATGCACTAGGACCTGCAGCAAAATAATAATCTGATACATACATTAATCCTATTTTTGCAGCATACGTTGTACTTGATGCACTACTTCCTACTTCATATTGATATGCTATTTTTGGCACCGATTGCATTATATTAGTCTGTGCTCCACCACCAACTTTCCATGTTGTTGTAATTATTTTTGATGCCCAAGTAGTTCCTATATTATTGATGAAACTTGTATTTAAGTTGGTTTGATTTAAGGGACTTTCACTCCAATCATTTATTCCAGGACTACTTATATGATAAATATCAATATCTGTTAAAGTACCTTGATAATTTGAAGATGGAGAATTATGATAAGGAATTTCTCCAGTGGTCCCCAATAAATTTCTACTTGCATAATCATATTTTATCAATTTTACTTTACCATCTATAACTCCGATTATTCTATATAAATTATCTGTTGGACATGGGTTTATTGTTGAACCAAAGCATACAAAGTTATTTACTTGGTCGCTTGCTCCGGCATATCTATATGAATTATCTTCTGCTCCGTTTGTTAAACTTGAATTGTGAATGTAAATATTTGAAACAGTCGTGCCAATATCTCCATATTTTTTTATACACGTAGCTAAAATATCACTATTACGACAAAGAGTAGATAATGTCGGAACAATATCAAAATACACATAACATTTATCTGACGTATTACCTGATACAATAACTTTTTTATTTGTATCATCCCAGCTTAAAGTTGAACCATTTTCACATTTGGATAGTTCTGTATTAAACTTATATCCTTCTGTTGGCCAATTACTCTGAGTAACTGTTTTATAATCTCCAGCTCCTGCTGTTTGTTCTAAATTCATTGATATTCCTTTAGTTATTTTTGTTGGTTTAACATCTTCTTTACAAACGTTAGTTGTTTTTAAATATTTAGAATAACTTAAAAATGATACCAATAAAACTAAAGTAACTATAGAAAATATAATATATTTTTTCTTCATTTGACATCACCTTCATAACAATATCACGCACGGATATTTTATTTTATATACTCATTTTAACCGAAAAAAAAAAAAAAAAGCCCTATATTTGCACAAATGTGCAATTTATGGCTTTTTTATTATTCTTCCAATAGTTTAAAATCTTTTATTTCTTCCTTATTAAAATCATAATCAATATAAATAACGGCACTTCTACTAACTGAAATATCCCAGACATACCAACTTATATACATTTTATCATTCATAATAAATGGTTCAACAAAACTACTAAAACACTCATAATCTACTTCATCTTTTATACTATTTAAAAAATCTAAATTAATATCTAAACTATATATTTCTTTATAATATTTAGAATTATCAGCATTCATAAAATCAAGCATTGGTCTAAGTAAAAGAACAAACTTTTTATCATTTAAATAATCTTCACCATTATTTTTCTTATATAAATCAACTAATATATCTAATAATTCCCCAGTATACTTATATGTCATATTTAAAGAAGTTGTATCACTTAAAGCTTCAAGAATATGCATTACTTTTTTTTCATCACCATATTCATCATATAAAACTTTTATAAAATAATTATCATCACCAAAATACCATTTATTTACCTCATCAGTTCCATAAATATATTCTAAAGCATCAAGATAATATGTTCCAAAATTATAAGCATTAATTCTTTTAGTAAAATATTTTGTAGTAAAAGCCTCCGCTCCAGCTTCAGTAATATAATTAGTAAAATTAATACTTATATAATCACAACCATCTGGTATATTTGGTACTGCATCATAAACATCAATCTTATCACCACATTTATATAATGTAGTACTTGTTTTATTATTAAATGAAAAATCCACAAAATGAATAAGTTCATGATATAAAACACTAGCTGTATCACTAACTAAATTAATTCTTGTAGCATAATCTTCATATGTTCCTGCAGCTTTTCCATTTTCTAATTCTTCAGCATCTAAAATATTTAAATAACCAAGTTTATGTAAAAAATAAAACTCATCTAAATATTTTTTATTATCTACAACTATTTCAAATAAATCATAAACTTCTTTTTTATAACCAAGTAACATATTATTATTTTCTACTATAAAAGCAAACTTTTTAAATAATTCTTCATTATTATTTATTTTAAATTCAATATCTTTTAAATCATATTTCTTTATTATATCATCTAAATTAATATTAAATTGAGCATTAAAATCTAACTTTTTAACTTTATTTTCTCCTAAAGTTAAAACATATGTCTTATATAAACTTTCTAAAATTATTTTCTTATCACTAATATTTATACTTACAAATACATCATCACTTACTTTTTTACCATCTTTATATAAATAATGTTCATTATTATTTTTATAAACATTACAATAACCATTATTATTACAATCAATACTAAATAATTTATCACTATATTTCTTTAAATTTTTATCTAAGAAATAATATTCATAATTAAAATAATTATAACTTTGATATATTTCCTTTGTTACATAACTAATATCTGTATTTTCATCTATATCAAGTTGCTTTAATGTTTTATCATAATATTTATATGTTGTACCATCCCCTAGTAAATCAACAGCATCTGCTACTTTAATATAATCTCCTTCTAAAGTAATTAATCCCCCACTAATTTCTTTATCTTTATAAAACAATATATTTTCTTCATTATTTATACCTAAAATAGCATTATCAAACAATACTTTATAAGCATACATACATTTATCAATTACTACTTTTCCATCTTTATTTTTAAGTTTATAACCAATATCACATGTATCTTTACTCATTACATATTTTTTATCTATTTTACTAGTATCTCCATATATTACATCATCATCTATATAATAAATATTATCTTTATATATAAATGTATTATAACCAACATAACTTTCATTATCATAAGTTATATCTTCATATAATATTTCTTTAGTTCTAGTATCAAATAAATAACCTTTATTATCTTTAGTAAACCTAAAATAAGTTAATTTATTATTATCTACATAATATGTTGAATTTTCAAAATCTCTATATAACACTTTTTCTTCTTTAATATCAACAATTATACTTTTACTTCCCTTTTGATAAGCTTCAACAATCAATAAATCATTACTAATATCTGCAGTAAATTCAAAATTACCAGTAAAATCTAAAGTATATATTCTATTCATATCTTTATCATATAAAGCGTTATCAACTAAAATATATTTATCATCACGAGCTTTCTTAACTTGACCACCTTTAGCTAAAACATTTCCATATTTATCAATTATCTTTTTAAAATTTTTATTAGTAATAACAATATATTTTTCTAAAAACAACTCATAATTAGTAAATTCTTCTAAATATTCACTAATTACATTATTATTAAAATCATAAACCACTAGCTTTTTACCTTCATCTTTAATATAAAAATCATTTCCAATTTTTATATTAATATTATCAATAGTACTAACACTTAGAATACCTAATTCTTTATTTATAACTATATTTTTATTATCTTTAAATATAATAAAAACAGTTACACAACTCCATACCACAAATAAAATTAAAGTACCAATTAACAATCTCTTTTTATTCTTTTTCATATTACTTATTCCCCATATAATATAATCTTTCATTTAAATTATTTGCAACATAATCTATTTCATCATATTCTTCATCTTCTAAATCTGCATCATCTAAATACCTATCAATAAGAAGCAATACTTCTTGCATAGTTTTACATTTACTTACATCAATATTACATTTAATTAAAACATTTTTTTCATAATCATTAATAACTATATTATCCCCATATTTTTTTAATTCATCCATAACTTACCTCTAAAAATATTCTATCATAATTTATGGATTAAAAAAAGAGTTCTTTTAAAACTCTTTTAGATATAAGTAACTACTGTAAATAATACTAGTAGTATAATGATCATACCTACAACAAATAACCAAATGTATTTGAACCATTCTTTATAACTAACTTTAGTTAAGGCAAGTCCAGTTACAAGAATCATACTTGTTGGCATGAATATTTGAACAATACCATACATAGATGTAAATATTGTATGTGCTATTGCAAAATTATCCGCAAAAACAGTTGTTGCAAAACTTCCAACTGTATAAGCAACATATCCAAAATCAACTTGGAATAATGAAGATATGAATGCTACTATTGAAGTTATAAATGGATTAAATCCTTCAGCAAGATTAAGTATCCAGTTATAAACTGAAGCAATTGGTTGACCAGCTATGTAACTTGTAGTAAATACTAAATTCACTCCAAGTAAACATAGTAATGGTTTAAACATTTTCTTTGTTCCTTCATAGAAACTTTCAATATATTCATTAAAGCTCATCTTATATAAGAAAGCAAGTAATGCACTTACAAGTACTAAAAGAATAATAAATATAAATACATATTTAAAGTTTCCAAGTGCACTAGCATTAGCACCTAAGATATAACTTATTAAGTTAAAATCTTTTCCAGCTTCAAGACCAACTAACCATTCATGGAATTCATCAAATACTTTAATACCAAAGTTTGTATTCCAATTAATGTATCCAAGAATAACAATGATTGCTGTTAAAGCTAAAACAATTATAGCAGGTAACATCTTTGTTTTTTCTTTACCACTAATTTTTTCTACTGCAAATGGGTCATTTTCAATTGTATTATTTTTAGCATTTTTCTTCATATCTTTATCAATCTTACGAACACGCATTACAATAAAGAAATTATATAAAACCAATGAAACTGCAGCAATAATAAAACGATAACTTAAACCAACTTTAATATCTTGATTTAATGTTGAATTAAATATTGCTAAAGTATCTGTTCCATATGTACATCCTAAAATACCTACAAGAGCAGAACCAAAAGTAATAGCAAATGCAGTTAATTTATCCATTCCCATTTTAACTAAAATAGAAATAAAGAATGGGATAAACACTAAAACTACAAAAGTTTGTGAGAATAATGAAGTAAGTACAAATAGTATTACACTCATTACTACAGATGTTACAATTGGATGTTTACTTAATTTATCAGCTAGACTTCCAACAAGTTTTTGATATCCACTAATCTTTGATAAAACACCATAAAATCCAGTTAAAACAACTAAGAAAGGAATTTTATCTAATAAGAAATAAACTGAATAGTAAAACATGAAACCAAAATCAGCTAATCCTATACGAGCAAATTTTCCTTCTGCAAAATCTGCACCTTGAAATTGTCCTCCAGGGAACATCCATGAAGCTATAACTCCAGCAAGGACTAATACAAATATACTTTTAGCTAAGCTATGTTCTTTACTTGAAATAGACATCATCATACCAGCTACAACAAATAAAACTAATCCAACTACTTTAAGAACCATATCAGCAGTAGCTCCATCAACAAATGCTGCAACTATAAAAAGTATAAATGCAATTACATCCATTAAAGCACCAACGCAATTTACTACACCATGCTTTTCAAATATTTTTTTCATCTCTACCTCCTTAAATAAAATTATATCACGCAGAACAAAGAAAAAAAAGTATTTTCATACTTTTTTCACATATTTATCTACCAATTCTTACATAACGAGGTATTCTTTTATCAATTTCTATGTTCTCTATAGCTCTCTTTAAAACCATTACATTATATTCTTTATTTGGACTTTTATTTATTGCATCAGATATAGAGTTTATAAATTGAACAATTAAGTTTTTATTTATATTTATATTATTAGGTATATTAACACTAATTTTTTCATTTTCTATTGTAGATGTTATAGTTAAGAAAATAATATTTTTTATAAAATCTCTTGTATCTTCATCCATTAAAACTAATGAAGCCCTTAAAGAAGAATAAATAAACAAAAAGTCTGAATAAGCTTTATTACTCTTTTTAAATCCACTTTCTTTAGATAACACTACTTTAATATTTGTAGCAAGTATTGCTAACATATTTTCATTTGCTAAACATGTTCCATCTTTTTTATCTTCTAGTGTTATATAAAGCATACCAAAAGTTATATATGGATGCGTTTCTATATCAAAACCTCTTCTTATTAAAATATTTTCAAGTTTTGAATTAGACATTGATAAAACATATTTCATTCTTAACAAATCATTTTTAACATTATCATTTTCATTTTCTTGAACTATACTTAATGCAAGTTGTAAATAATCTACAAAAACATTTAGCTTAAATATTGATGCACTAATTAAACAATGTTCATCATGTTTATTCTTTTCTAATAATTTAAAATACAAATTATTCATAATTCTAATCTTAGGAATATCTTCTTTTTGGGGACTAGCATTAATTATAAATGCCACTTCTCTATTAAACTTTTCTCCAAAATAGACTAAAGCATCTTCAACCATAAATGTTTCATTTAACCTACTTAATGCATCATTTTCAACGCATATTGCTTCACACAACAAATTTAAAGTCATCACATACTTACTAGTATTTTTCTCTCCATCAACTTCTAATTCATATAACAACTCATATGCTTGGTAAATAGCATCAGTTGCTCTTTCTAATAAATTAACTATGTTTATAAATGATTCATCCATCATAAATCCCCCTAAAGTAAGATTTATTCTAGCAAAAAATTACATAAAAGTCAATCTAATACATTTAACGAATAACAATAATCATATACACTTAGTTGCTGATTAAGTATAGTAATGATTTCTTCATTTTTAAAGTCATATTCAAAGATATTAAATAACATTTCCATTGAAAACCTTTGCTTTTCTTTAAGTGATAACTACATATACTTTGCAGAAATAAGTAGTAAGTTATTACAATTAATAATACTTCTTTGAAATTTAACAAAATTATTCACAAAATTCAATAAGTAGTGTATATTTTTGTTAAAAAATTTTTTTTAGAATTTACTCTAAAACCATATTATAATATCAAGATTATAATATTTGTTTCGTATTTTTGTCCAGTGTTTTTAGCCACATGTGCAATCTTTGCACATGAGGTATCTTCATTAAGTTCTTGCTCTTTATAAATGTTATTAATATGTCTGCCAATACCACTTCTATCAACATTAAAAAGTGATGCAATAGCTTCAGTATTTAGCCAAACATCTTCATTTTCAAGTAATACTTCAATTTTAGTATTTCCGCCTTCATCATTATAAAATATAATATTTTTTTCAGTTCCAATTAATTTATTATTCATACTTGTCCCCTTGCATTTTCATCAATTTAATTGTATCAAAACATCATAACTTTTACAATCTCTTTTAAACAAAAAATAGAGAAAAATTAAATTTCTCTATTTAGTTTCTTTAGTTTATTTATTTTCTGGTTTCATCATTGGGAATAATACAACATCCCTAATTGATGGAGCATCATAAATTAACATTAAAATTCTATCAATACCAAATCCTAAACCTGAAATCGGAGGCATACCTTGTTCCATAGCAGATAAATAATCTTCATCCATATCCATAGTTTCTTCATCCCCTTGGTCTTTAGCTTTTAATTGGTCTAGAAAAGCAGCTCTTTGTTCAAGTGGATTAACAAGTTCAGAATATGCATTACAAATTTCTGTTCCACACACAACAATTTGAAAAACATCTACACGTTTTGCATCATTATCACATCTTCTAGCTAAAGGTTTTAACACTGCTGGATAATTAAATATAATTGTTGGTTGAATAATACCCTCTCTTATTTTCTTTTTATAAACAAAGTCAATTATTTGACTTAAAGATTTATATTCTTCTAAATCACCATAAGTAAAAAGATTAGCTTCCACAATTTTTTTCTTTAATTCTTGTGGGTCTTCAATTTCTAAGGCATTAAATCCTAAGACTTTTTCAAGTTCTTCACAATAATCTATTCTATCCCAATTTTCTTTACTAAAATCAAGTTCATGTCCTTGATAAGTTATAACTTGAGTACCAAGAAGTTCAGTTAATAAATTCTTAATAAAGTTTGTAAAGAATTTAATATTATCTTCATATCTCCAGTAAGCTACATACCATTCAACTTGTGTAAATTCTTGTAAATGTTGAGTATCCATACCTTCATTTCTAAAACATTTTGCAAGTTCATAAACTCTATCAAAACCAGCAACAATACATTCCTTTAAATAAAGTTCTGGAGCAATTCTTAAATTACAATCAATATCCAAAGCATTATGATGAGTATAAAAAGGTCTTGCACTAGCACCACCAACAGCAGTTTGAACTATCGGAGTTTCCACTTCTAAGAAACCATTTTCACCAAGATATTTATGTAAAAATGCATATAATTTACTTCTTCCTAAGAATATTCTTCGTGAATCTTCATTCATAATAATATCAACATATCTTTGACGATATTTTTGGTCAATATCAGTTAAACCATGGAACTTTTCAGGAAGTGGTCTTAAAGCTTTACCTAAGAAAGTAAGCTTATGTACTCTTAAAGTTTTTTCACCAGTTTGAGTAGTAAATATTTCTCCTTCAGCACCAATAAAGTCTCCAATATCAATTAACTTTTTAAAGAAATTATAATTTTCTTCTCCAATTGTATCTATTTTAACTTCAAGTTGCATACTTGCTTCTAAATCACGAATACGAGCAAAACTTAATTTACCCATCTTACGCATAAAAACAATACGACCTGCAATTTTAACATCCTTCACTCCATCTTCTAATTCTCTTACTTCCTTTAAAGTATGAGTTCTTTCAAAATTTTCTGGATAAGGATTACAATAATTTCTTATTTCATTTAGTTTTTCTCTTCTAACTAATTCTTGTTCACTAAATTCGTTCATAAACGCACCACCTGCGTTTATTTTACCATAAAAAAACAATCTTGCAAACAAGATTGTTAAAAATTTCCTATATTTTGTATAATTTTTTGTTTTTCTTAGTAGTTGCATAGATAACTGTAGCACCTACAACACCAACGGCAATGATGGCAATTGGTAATGATGCCCCAGTTTTAGTTTCAGTAGTTGTAGTTATTTCTACAGTAACTTCACTACCAGCTGATGGATTTTTTAATTTTAAACTACAATCTGCAGCTTTACTTTCAAGTTCTAAAGTAATTGTTGCAAGTGTAAAATTAGCATCACTTACTCCAGCTGTTGACATTAAACTAATTGGTAATGTTTTACCACTAAGTTCAGCATCAGTTGGTGATACCTTAGTCCATCCTTCTCCAGCAGTAAAGCTAGTAACTGTAACACCATCTCCAACTATTTCAAGGTCTCCTGTAAATGTAGTCATTGAAGTAGTATTTTCTTCAATTTTAATTGTACAAGTTGCAGTACATTTTCCATCTTCTGTTGGACAACTCTTATCACAAGTTGTTTTTAATGAAGTTGCACTAACCATTGTTGGCATAACTAATAACGCTACTATTAAAGCAACTAATCCTGTTAATTTTTTCACCACTATCATCTCTCCTATCTTTATTATGTCTAAATTATATCATAAAAATACAAAAAACAACATATTTTTTACAAAAAACTACTAAAAAGTGTAAATTTGTGTTATTATAATATAGTAATATAAGGATTTGAGTATATGAAAAAATTATTATTTAAAATTAAAGATAGCGCTCTCATAGTTAAAGAAAAGGTAAAACTATCTACAAGTTACAAGAATTTATTAAATACCAATGTAATTAGTTCTGATGAACTAATGTTTTCTGATGAATATTTAATAGAAAACGCCAAAATAGTTTCTAACTTTTTAAATGAATTAACAAACAACTACAATATAAATACTTTAGTAATAGAAAAAAATGACTATGCCCAACTTATACTAAATTTACTAACAAATAACAAAAATATAGTTAATTTAATATTAAAAGATGATACTCAAATAACTTTTAAACTATGTGAAATAGTTGTTAAAACTAATATAAAAAACATAAATTGCTATAACTTACAACCATTTATGATAGAATATTTAGATAAATACAAAATAATTGTTGAGTCACGAAATGAAACTCTTTATTTATCTAATTTTATGTTACAAAACAATTTAAGTATATTTTCTAGTATGTTTTATAAAATGACTTTACAAATGGATTTACCTTTAAAAGAACAAGATGAAGAAGACTTCGAAGCATTTTGTTCTATCAACAAATATTTAAAAACCATAAATGTAAACTATGTAAACAAAAATGACTTAGAATACATTGTTAAAATATTAAGAAAGAATAATAAGAAAAACATTAAAATTTACATTCATGACAATATTGATAATGAAGAAACAATTAATTACTTAAAAAACTTTAATAAAAAGAAAAGTAAAAGATATAAAATATATTTTAGGTTAGTTTACAGCAATGATTATTTAAAAAATAATATCTTAAAACAAACTAACAACAGTATTTTAAAAACATGTGGTTATATAATTATTAGTATTATAGCTTTTACTTTTGGTTACATCTTCTATGATAATTATACATCAATGACAAAAGTTAACAAAATAAATGAAGAAATAAAAGAAAAGATATCTTTAAATGAAACAGAAACAATTATTGATAAATTAAATGAAAATAAAGGCAATAATGATAAGTTAGTTATTAATAAGGATGTTGCTAGCGTTTATTTAATAAATCCAGAAACTATTGGATGGATAAATGTTCCAAATACTAATATAGATTATCCTGTTGTTCAAGGTGTTGATAATGAGTATTACTTAAATCATAACATATATCGTAAAAGTGATAAAAATGGCTGGGTATTCATGGATTTTCGTAGTGATGCCCTAAACCTAAGTGATAACATCATTCTTTATGCCCACAATAGATATTATAATGGTATTATGTTTGGTCACCTTCAAAATATGATGAGATATAATTGGTATAGTAATCCAGACAATCAAATTATTACTTTAAAAACATTATATGAAGAATTACATTATAAAATATTTTCTTTATATAAAATTGAAACAACTCTAGATTATTTACAAGTAATATTTCCAGACAAGGATACTAAAATGAAAATGTTTAACATAGTTAAAGATAGAAGTATTTATAATTTTAATATTGATTTAAATGAAGATGACAAAATACTTACTTTATCAACCTGTGCAGATGAATATAACAAATATGTAGTTCATGCAGTATTAATAAAAGACTAGATTTCACTAGTCTCCTTTATTTTCTTATAAACAATTTCTTCTTCTTGATAATATGGATTAAGTTTTCTAAGTAATTTAACATTACCTACTCTTTTAAATACATCTCTCTTACCAATTAAATCTCCTTCAACTAAATAATCATTACCTTCTAAAAAAGCATCAATTACTTCAATAGTAAATTCATAATTATTAACAAATCTTTCTATTACTTCTTCTATACTAGAACTTTCTATAAGACGAACTATATTAATATACACTCTATAATCATTATTATGTCCATTTAATTCTGTAACAACAGTTTCATAAACATTAGATAAAATATACTTAATTACTTCAATAAACTTTTCTTTATTACCATATTTTTCCATTAATTTAGAAAATATAATACTTACTAAAAATTCATCTTTACAAGAATAATTATCACTTTCTCCAAATTCATCATTATATAAACAAACTAAACTTTGTTCATATATATCCATAAATGTCTGGATAACTTCTTCAGAACTAGTATATTTATCATCTTCAATAAAATCATATAAATCTAATACTTCAAATGGATTTAATTTTAATAACACTGGTATCTTTTCATTTTTTATTATTAAAGACTTACACTTACTTTGAAATATATAAGGTCTATTTATATAAGAAAAATAATCTTCTATCATATCTTTTATAAAATCATCTCTATTATAAAAACCACTTACAATATCTTCTATAGACATATTTTCTAATTCAACTAACACTAAATTATTCTCAAAAGCATTAATATCATGAATAAAATCGTAATAATTACTCATATATGCTTTACTTACAATAATAAGCATAATTACTCTTTTAACAGTATCTAAATCATTAAAATCTGTTGTTGTAATATTTCTAAAATCATTATCATATACTCTTGTTTTATTAGTTAAAAAATCTAATACATCATCAATTACTTTTTCTCTCTTACCCACATGAAGCATTGTTAAATTTTCTAAAAATATATTAAATGCATCATATGCATAGGCATAAATATCCCTAAAATTTTCCATAATATCCCCCAAAATTAATTATTCAACTGGTTCTACACTAAACCATTTATAATGTTCATCAACCTTTTTAAATGTATGAACATATTTTTTTAACTTTTCTGTAATTGTAGATACATCTAACATATCATCATAAAGAACATAATTATTTTTCTTTAACATATTTTTATCATAACTTTGATTATTATAACAATACTTTGTTTCTTTATCACAACCAAGATAATACTCCGTAATTTTAATTGTATTATTATTATCCATCATAGTATAACTAAGCATTCCATGATAATAAGCATTATTACTTACTTTTGGTTCATTTAATTTATAAATGAATATATAATCCCCATTTAAACACGCACTAGTTTCTTCATCAATACTAAATTCTGTATAATCATAATCAAATGTTTCATTAAATAAATAAGCAATTACTTTCTTAAAATCTTCTAGCTTTATTTTAGTATCCAACACCCCTTCTTTATTAAATACCTTTTTATCATCTTCACTAACAACTTCAATTTTTAAATTATCATACCTTTTTATATAATTATATGCAACATTACCAATTGCCACATAACCTAAATTCTTACTATCAATATATTGGTCCATATAAAATGTTACATCATTATTAACATTTTTAATATCTAAATAAGAATTTAACTCATTTATTACACTATCAGGTACCTCAGGTAATTTTTCTTTATTTTTATCAAAGATAAATATCTTTACCATAATCATTAAAACTAATACCGCTAGTAACACTACTGCGATAAAAAACAAGAATTTATTTTCCTTTTCATTTTTCATACTATCACCGTTACATTAATTGTATCATAAATTTCTTCAGTATAAAAGAAAAAAAATGAGTTTTACTCACTTTTTTCAGTTTCTGTATTTGATACTTTTTCAGTTTCATGATAATTATTTAATATTTGTATTCCTGGATAACCTTTATTCTTGTATAATTCTTGAATATCAGAATAATTACTTGGAAAAGCATTATTATTTTCACTATTTAAAGTATCCATTGATAAGTCAGTTGCAATAGTTAATTGTTTATTTTCATCATCATATAACGCATTACCAGTTACATTATCAAATGTTATTGTAACATTTTTATTACCAATTACTTGTTTATATTCAGCTTCATCACTAAATGTATAGATATAATCTCTTCTTGCTACATTTAAGAAAGCAAATTCATTTCGACTTATTGCAAAAATATCTGATGTAACTTTTTTAGCATTATAATTTAAAACTTCTTCTTCATTACTTGTACAACCTAAGAATAAGAAAATATCATCACTAGTTACATAAAGTTCAGTTGCATAAGTTTCTTTATTTCCATTATCATCTTCAGCAACTATTTCTACTTTTTTTGGTCCACCTGCTGTTTGTAAATAATTATTTACTTCTTCAGTATTTAAGAAACTAGTTTTACAATTTGATGGGTCTATACAATTCTTTACAAAATCTTCAACCTTAACAGATGTACCAACTTTTCTAAATACTGTATTTAATTCAACTTTTGGTGCTGTTTTATCTCCAACAATTACTTTTGTTTCATAAGTTTTATTATTACATGTAATTGTAACTGGATATTCTCCAATTACAAGAGAATTAACATTTCTGATATTTACACTACAAAGATTAGTATTTCCACTTATACTTGTAGTATAACTTTTAACATCATCAGGAACAGCCTCACCAATACCAATTGTAATTTCTTTAGTTGTTAACTTGACATTATTTTTACTAATATTAAGAAAATAATATACACCAAAAGCAACTCCAGCAATTAAAACAACAATAAGTAAAATAAATAAGAATTTATTCATTGGTTTCTTTTTCTTTTCATTTGCTGGTGGTACAACGCCAATATTTTCCACTTTAGTTGGATTTACCATATTTGGAGTACCAAAATTAGTAGTTCCAACACCAACAGTTCCTCCCATTAAATTATTCATATCAGCATTTGGAAGTCCTTCAGTACCTGGAATTGGTCTTGCAACTGGTTCAGTTGGTACAGCATTTTCTACCGGTGTAGCAGGACCTACATCATCCATTAAATTATCAATTGCTGTAGGTTGTGGTGTTACAACTCCAGCATCATTAGGTAATTGTGATGGTGTAACATTTTCCCCACCAACATTTGGCATTGGTGTAGGATTTAAAGTTTCAACTTCATTAGGTTGCCCAGAAGTTGTATTACCTCCAGTATTTCCTAAAGTCATTGCTCCAAAATTATTTTCGCTATTATTTAAATTGTTTGGATTTTGTCCATTCATTTTATCAGCCCCTTTTATACTATAATACTATTATACATTTTTATTTAGAATTTTTCAACTATATTTTTAAATTCATTACCACGATTTTCAAAATGTGGGTATTGGTCTTGACTTGATGATGCTGGAGATAATAATACAACTTCACCATCACTAATATTTTTCTTTAAAAATTCCATAGCATTTTCTAAAGTTTTACCTTTAAAACAAGGAATATTCATACTACAAGCATAGTCATAAACGATATCTGTAACTTCCCCAATTGCATATATATATTTAACATTTTTCATAAATTCATCTAATTCATGAAAATCTTGATTACGATTTAAGCCTCCCAAAATAAGATGAATTGGTTTATCAAATGTTTTTAAAGCAGTTATTGTTGCAGTAGGATTTGTAGACTTAGAGTCATTATAAAAATCAACTCCATTATAATTTCTTACAAATTCCAAACGATGTTCAACACCTCCAAAAGTTTTCAAAAACATCTTTATTTTATCAATATCTAAACCAAAGTTTTCTACAACCAATAAAG
>ULLT01012376.1_pt1 | contig 22382 bp, 30 predicted proteins | sample 1951451 | NCBI WGS metagenome assembly ULLT01 (sample SAMEA4835530, study PRJEB28245) | human gut metagenome | biome: gut microbiome; material: fecal sample | place: Denmark | collected 2008 | reverse complement strand
CAATTTCCCATACTTTCTGGGCGGCAGCGATAGCCACTTTTTGATATTCAGGGTCACATCCGGCACCTGCGATACCTACATCCTCCATCTCACCGATGAAGCCAACTTTCTTGCCATTGGTCACTTTAGGCATGAACGTCATAAAACGCTCCATATCCTCATTTTGAAAGACTGTCAGTTCAATCAAGTCTTTCAAATCCTTCACCGCCTGATTGTCTGGCGTCAATTTTGAAAAATCTAAAATAGGCATACTCAATTCTCCTTTCTTTACTTTTTAGTTCTCTTCTCCCTTTCCTCTCTCAACTTTCTTTGAATAGGTGTCTCCTCTGCACTTGCTTGTGTCTCAACAGTATTCTTGAAGGATTGGGTACGCAAAGAGACTCTATAGGTTGAACAATGTTTTGCTAGCCAATTCTCACCTCCTGCCATCTTTACAGCATTCAGTATCTTATTGTCCTCAACTGTACGGGCATTGGTTTTCAATGCCGCATTTTCCTCTTCAAGTTCTTCAATGCGCGCCTTTAAAGCTTCAATCTCCTCGTCACCGTTTGCTTCTTCCGGGTCTTTGATTTCTGTAATCACTCCGTCTGTTACAATGATAGTCTTACCATCGGGCATAACATGCTCGCCATCGGGGGATGCCGCATCTCCCACCTGCGGTTCTCCTTCTTCACGTTCCACCGTCAGTGTATTACCTTCGGCATCTGTCAGTTCCATAGATACTACCGGAATGTCTTCTATCTTCTGGTAGCCACATTTCGCAAGCAGTCTGTCAATGATAGATTGCTTTACCGTTACTTGTTTCTCTTTGTTCATTTTCTCACTATTAAGTTTATAATCAGTTCCTTTTGCTGTAGTCGGTATAAGAACATCAGATATAAATCCAAGTTGTTTTGCAACCTCACCGCCAAACCATGCCTCCTTGTTCATCTGGACCTCCAAAATGGTCGATTCAACTCCTGTCCGTTCAACATATACAGCCATCATCTTATCCTTTTCCGCTTCCAGACTTGATTTGATGGATTCTATAGTTTCAAGGTCCAATAAATCATCATATCTTGCCAAATATGGTTTGTGGATGAGAAACTTTGCATGAGGATAAGCTTTTCTGCGTTCAAGTGGAGCAGAAAGCAAAATGATGGTAGCCATAGAAGCACATCGTCCAACAACGGTACAAGATATTTCCTTGCCCGACGCACGTAATGCATCATAAATAGCATACCCCTCAACCGTATCACCGCCGCACGAATGGATTTCAATGTCAATTTTAGGGTCAGCCGGGTCAAGCCATGAAAGGAAGTATTGGATATCCGGAAACGAAAGCCCCTCGTCACCGGTCAAATACCAATTTTCCATTTTATCCTTATCAGCTACAATGTCCTTGTTAATGTATAATTTAGCCATATCACATAATTGTTTGTAACAAAGGTAGAAAACATGATACGGCTTGAAGAAAATAAGAAGTCTATTCCACTGACACGCTTTGTCAGCAACTTTTTCAAAACAAAAAAAGAGCGGAATAATTCCGCCCCCCCTAAACATCCACCTTACTTGAGAACTTATCTATTATCCGATAAATTGTCCTTTCCGCAATATTATACTCATCGGATAAATATTGCATGATATAAGTCTTTTTATGTCCCTCCTTTGACAGACGGACATATTCTTGATACACGGGAATATATTTCACATCCCCGACATCAAGCGAAGCATCCCCCATCATTTGAAGAAGACTCTTATTCAATATCAATAGTTCATATGCTTTCATATACTACCAAGATTTTCAACGTACTTAACCCTATTAGCAACAGAGGTAAACTCTTCCACAGAAACCACCGGAGCAGGCGCCATCATCATACCTTTTGCAACAGCTTTGGCCAGCATGTCCTCTCCTAACGCCTGATTGGAAGAAGCTGTTACATTAATGGGAATACCTCCTCCTATCTGATTGAAAGCCGACAATAACGGAGCAAACATCGAGGTTGCAGCAGCCGTCATTACACTTTCACCGTTGGACAACATAGCAGGTATGGAATCGCTTGTACCGGAACCTGGCCCTTCAACTTTACCTCCTTGTGCAAATTTAGCACTTTTCACCGATTTCATAGCCTTTCCCATAACAGTAGTTACAGATGCCACTACAGTACCTATCGCAGCAAGCATGTCAATCCATGTTGCAGATGAGCGGGTAGCTGTTTCTACGGCTTTGGCAATGGCTACCCCTTGCGCAATAGAAACCTCCGCAATAGCCAGTATTTTCGCCAACTGAGCCATATTCTCGTTATCTCCTGCCGCTTGTTCCAACAAATCAGAAAGATTCCCTGCCAAGACAGAAAGGGATTCACCTTTATTTTGCTGCATCTCCACTTCCTTGTCAATGACCGCCTGCTTTGCATTCAAGTATTCTTGGTCTGCAGCAAGCTGCCTGGCCCGGAATTCGGCATCACTCTCCTCTCCCATCCGTCTCAAGCTGTCTTTCAGTTCAAGCTTCTGCTGTTCCTGCATACGAAGAAGCTCAAGTTCACTATCTCCATTCAATTTAGCTTCTGCCAATTCATTATCCAATCGAAGTTTGAGTGCATCAGCTTGTTTCTTTGCTGTATCATTCTCATGTTGAACGGACAAATCATCAATCTCTTTATTGTACTTCTCCGTGACAGCAAGCTTCATCTGTTCAGTAAGCTCTTTCTGACGAAGTTCTACGTCACGTTGGACAACAAGTTGCTGTATTTTGAGTTGGTATTCCTGCTCACTTCCAGCTTTTACGGATTCAAGTTGCAGAGAGATTAGTTTCTGCCGGTTCTCCACCTCCTTCATCAGTTGTTCTTCCGATAATTGCTGTAATGCATCATTTTTTTGCTGTTCAAGTGCAATAATCTGATTATTTATAGCTCCACGTGCTTTCGTTGTAAGGTCTTGTTCCTCAATCAAGCGAACACGCAAATCTTCTATTTGACGAGAAAACTGACGTTCTATCTCAATGGATTGTTTCTCTCTACTGTCCTTAACCAGCTTAAGCATTTCATCCTCAGCCTTACGAATTTCTGAAAGTTCTTTTTCTTTTACAACTTTAGCCTTATCTACTGATTCTTTCCGCATCGCATTTATTTTATTCTGGGTTTCCTTATTACGGGTATAGCTCTCCATTTCCTTTTGAGCTACGTCCGAAAAAACTTGAGAGAATTCCTTTAAATCTTTCACTGTACTTTCTGATATACCCAATCGGCTAATAACCTCATCAGCCGTTATTGCACCTTGTGCCATATCATCAAGCAATTTATTAGCTTCACCAGTAAGTTCTATTTGCCCAAGAAGATTTGCCAATTTCTTTCGGCCAATATCAATACTTTCCTGCTGAAGTTTATTTTCCATATCGTATGCTTTTGTAGCCGCATCAGTACGCTCTTTCAGGCTTTTTGTAGTATCATCCGCAATGAGCTTCAATCTTTCAATCTCAGAGCGACTTGCCGCACGCTTCATATTAAGCATTGTTTCCGATTTCTCTAACTGTTGCAATGCATCATTCAGTGCCCACGCTTGTTTCGCATCATTTGAAATTTCTTTTCCAATACCGGAAAAACTATCCTTCATATCCTTTGCTGCGCCAGAAAAATCACCAGAGAAGAATTTAGCAATAGCTCCACCAAACTTTGCAATCCGGTCTATAATCACATCAATAATTGCCCCAAAAGAGGACATTACATTAGAAAGAAATTCAGTACCTTTTTGCGTTTTAGCCAACCATGCGACCAATGAGCCCAACAAAACAACAATAGTCCCAATACCAGTGGAAATTAGTGCAAGTTTCAACACTTTTAAAGCTGCAGATAACAAATTACTTGTTATAGCCGCTGCTTTTTGAGCACCAGAGAACATATTCGCAGTGACCGTTCCTGCTTTGTACTGGACTGTTATTTTAACCAATTCATCCTTCAAACCACCAACAAATTCCTTTGTACCTCGCAAGACGCTAACGCCACTGCGCAATATGGAAACAAAAGGTACTTGGGCTTCTGTAGCCTGAAGTATCGCATCTTTATAATTACCCACATTCCGATAAAAGCGCTGCGTTTCTTCTTCCGCACCTTTCAGTTCATCGGTAATGGCATTTATCTTATCTTGCAGCTCTTTGCCTTCGCCCCCCTCACGCTCTACACGACTTAATCTGTCATAAGCAGCGGTAAGATTGGAAAGCTCAGCCCGCAACCTAACAAGGCTTCCTTCCATCTCTGTCTGCTCTTTACGTTCATTTTGAATTTGTTTATTCAGTACACGGATGGATTCGGTGTATTCTTTGGCGGCTATCTTTGTTTCTGCCATCATTAAGTTGTATTTTTCCCTCTCTATCCGCCCTTTACTCACATCCTCCTTCAACTGCTTTTCCCTTGCTTTTAATTTATCAAGTTCAGTACTGTATTCAGCTATCTTAGTAATGGCTTTATCATACCTCACTTTAATCTCTAATATTTTCTCTTCCGCATTTCCCATAACTACACCTCCAATTGTAACAATTTACATTCACATATTCCCGTATCTTCTGCCTTAATGGAAATAATGGCATAATATCTACCATATTGGGCCAAATAAATTGGAACAGTCATATCTAAGTCTCTCAACTCAATATCATTTATTTCTATCTTTTCTGTAATAACAATAGGCCTTCGTATGATAGATTGGTATGTTTGGTAATACATAGAAAGGAGTGTATTCCAATCAAGACCAGTAAATACCCCTTTCACACCATTATAAGCCAATAATCTTGGCTCAACTGAATTGTATTCCAAATTACCTTCCTCATCATATGAATATATTGGTATCTTGGCTACATCCGAGAATTGGTCACTAGCAGCAAACGGCAATTCAACAACATCTCTTTCACTTTCTATCGTTTCGTTTTCTACAAACAAATACCCATCATATTTCCCCACTACCGTATCATCCTCCTTCCATCTATAAAAATTCTTTTGAGAAAAATCATCAAGAGAATAGGCAATCGCATTAGGTTTATTATCTTTATATGTAGCAACCAGCCTACGGGTCCAATCCAACGCTTTCGCCTTATTAGACATAATTGTATCAAATGATACAAACACAAGGCCGTTACTTTCTGTGAACAAAGGGAAAGTACCTATGATTGCCGATATAGCTTTAATAAAATCAGACTGCTTTATATCTGGCAGATTAGGTATTATCCAATATCTACCACCCAATAATATTTCTTGCTCTATATTCGTTATCTTCAACGTGCCGCTAATAGAAACGACATCAGATGGCTTGCCTATATTCTGCAAAGCAAATTTCAGATGAGGAATAGAAGAATGTAGAGTAGAAAGCATCTCTGTTTGCCTATTCTCAAATTGAAACAAGACCTCATATACACCGTCACTTATAAAATTTACATTCAGTAATGGAATTGTAAGTACAGTACTTGTATCCAGTTCGCTACCGACTTCATTGAAGTTGTAATTATAAACTTCCAATGTAGCAGATAATGGAGCCACATTTGTATTTACTTTAACTTTAAAATTACCCGATATCTTAGGTACAGCATTTATGACTTTAGACCTATAGCCATTGTAATATCCTCCACTCACTCCGTTTCCTATTACTGCAAGGTTTCCATAAAACGAACCAACATTTCCCATATCGTTGAAGTATATGTTTGTCTTGCCAGCCCTATCCTCTGCAACGCCCTTTAAATCAATGGTTATAGCTTCGATTTCTGCATACTCTTCGCTTGGATTTTTTTCCAATAATGGAACAAACATGTTTTCCAATAAAGCCTCTTTGTCTTTTGGAAAAATAAAAGATATGCCGTTATCCTCTTCTATGTATTCCATGATTTGTTTTACAGACTGAACAGGATGATACCACACCATTGAATCTCCATTTCTGAAACCATAGTCAACCTTTGGATATACACGATCATTTTCTCCCCAATCTTTCCATTCAATATATTTCGGATAATATATACCTCCCACATATTCACCAGCATCCATATCTCTCAGGCTTTTTCCACTTTCAAGCATTGATGATAGTGCTGTTATATTTCCCCACGTCATGGCAATCTCAATCTTATCAGATATAGATATAAGTACAGCCTTAGCAGTTGGAATAACCTCTACCCCATTACGAAAATATCTTGCATCATGATATTTCCGAGGATAACCGGAGTCTGCAGATGGAAGCTCAGCATGCGATATGATACGTTGATTCCTTATTGTCTTAGGTAATTTGATTGTATAACTATTATTGCTCACAATTTTACTCAAGTCTGTAAAAATATTGCTCTTGAAATTAAGTGTAATCTTGGTATTATCGTCCAAGTCTACCAACTTACCATCAATAAATAGCATGTCATTTCTCATAAGCTTTGTACTCTTGTTTCTGGTAATATGATTGTTGCTACGAAATCCTGCAATACGGCTCTTGTCTTATTGAAGTTACCAACAGATACATTCACCGCCTTCCAGCTATCAACTCCATTCACATTTTTACCTGCATACATATCAACGATGGGTGACAACGCGAGTTGAAACAAGAAGTCAAACGTTTCAGAGTCCACTAAAGGAGCACACACCAACAATGTATTCTCTTCTGTTTTTCTCTGCTTACGTCCTGAACCTCCATGATAGCCATTAACATAGTTATAGTCTTGCATATTATTACGAATAAATTCACCATCATTGGCAATTTGTTTACTCTCATCACCACGTTTAAACAACCAATAGCAATAAAAGCCATGACGATTTATCCAACGTAAATAAATTCCATCCGTGCATTCATCAACTAAAAGCCTCACGTTTACAGCCATATTCGTCAATGCATGAAAAGTAAAATCAAATGTATTGTCGAACACGTTTGCCCCCACACTCGTTCCCGGCAATTTCAATACGACCTCATTGTTTGCATCAATTCCATTCAAAGTAATATTATACACCTTTCTTTCAGACAATGTAATAGCTGGTAAAGAAATGCTGTCAGCGGTCACACTCACATTAGCATTACCGGCCGTATACATTCCTACCGTAAACGGAAGGTTTTTAAACCACGTCAATATACGATTTCCATTATACCGTTCACCCACCTTCATTGCCCCCCAAATGATGAACGTATTGAATTGAAAACTTTCAGACATTGAACTGTCCGAATAAAAGTCAATATCTACAGAGAACACATGTCCTACCCCGCTATCTTTCGGAATCGTCTGTGAATAATCAATTTTCCCAAATTCTACAGTGTCAAATGTAGACTGCATGTAAAACGACACATCAAAAAAGCATGCATTATTAAACAGAGCCCTCTTCTCCTTGTATGAAATTTCAGAAACGATATCAGTCACCGTCACCTCCACGTAATCCCAAGCATGCCCGTAAATGTTTATCACTACCGGATTAAAACAGAAAGATATTTCATCCGGATATTCTATGGTTGTTTCCCCTATCTTATGAGTTCTCATTACTATGTAGATTTATATGTGTCACATCATCAACGAGTATATCAAACACACGGTCCATAATGTCCCGTATTGTTTGCTCCACGTCCGTTGTATATATATCCTCGTACGTACCAGAGCGATAAAGTGATGTGCCCTCTGTTGCTATCTTCCGGGCCACAAGGTATGCAAATGACCTTGGTCTCTCCACTTGGATACCCTTGTCTATCATCCATTGCTGAATAATCTTATAGAATCCTTTCGGTACTTTCCCCGAGGCACGTCCCACCTCCAGAACTCCGAACGCTTGACGACCATAAAGAGTACCATGATTATCATCCACGACAACGTGCAGGCTCTTGATAGTTTTGCCACTTGCACGCTGCCCAGCCCGTATATGATTTTCTATGATGCGCTGCCGAAGATTATCCAACTCCTCACACAATATCGCCTTTACCTCTTTCCTCCTATCTTCCATAACTAGCACATGGGCGCTCCTTGAACCTCTTTCAATTTCAATTCTATTACTATTCCAGTAACATTTACATCCAGCTTATCATAGAAAACGGAATAAGGGACCTCATCGCTTACCCACTCAAACAGCCCGCTCCTATTCAACTCACGGATAAATTGAACTGCATACCCTTTGCACCTCTCAATAACCTCATCATTCTCCACCCCGTCAAAATCAAACGCCGTCTTGTCTACAAAAGCAATCATGCAATTTGGGCAATCTCTTAACTGAGTCCTTGATATGACGAACTTCCCAGATGCAGGAAGCAGATTTATAATGGCCGGCAATGGCATCTTATCCAGCCGAACGTTGGCGGTCACCCAGTTATCAAATAAATAGGTAACTCCTTCCAGCTTCTCTGCGATAGAAGCGATTTTCCTTTCTACACTTATATTCATTGCTTATTCTGATATATTTCTCGTAATCGACGTTCATAACGTATTTTCTCCGCGTCCATATCAAGACACTTGTACACTCTTACCCATAGAACACTCTCTACCTGCTCATGGTCAGTTATCCCCATACGGGTAGCATAGTAATCTACCAAGCCAAACAACCCGAACGAAAGCTTATCCACTCCGGCACGTCTTTCTTCCGGAGTCGGTGCCACGCTTGTAGTTTCAAAGAGCTTGGTAATACGTTCAACTTCCCTAGTTACCCATGTGGAGAATCCCAAAATATCCGCTGCTTCATACTTCTCTATCTTATCAATAGGCAAACCGAGGACAACACGACATGGAACCATTATACAGTCTATTACATTGCGTACGGATTGCAGTTCCATCAACTGACCTATGGTGAGGTCGTTCAGAGTCTCCGGAACTCTGACACCTGCGACAAAGTCCGGTTTAGGCAACTTTCCTATCTGCTCCAACAATTCAGCAGCATTGCTCGCCACGTCACTCAATATCAAAAACTCTTTTACTGTCATATCTGTCCTAATTTTGCTTTTGGTCTTTTAGGTATCGGTTTTATACGAAAAAGCATTGCCATTATCAACATGTCGAGGTAATCCGGAGAATGCCCGAGTATATCTTTCATATTCTCCTTGCTGATTATCCCTTTCTTCCGGGTATCGGCATCTATATGGTCTTGCTTCAAGACGGACAATTCTTCCATTATGCGCTCTCTTTGCGCTTCCGTACATATAATTCTTATCTGCCGATTATTTATTAGCTCTGCAAGCTTAAATGCACATTCAGATTTCAGGTTGTCGTACTCTGGATTAATTGGTCGGGTACCACCATGAAATTCTTTGATACCATTCAAATAACTTTCAAGGTAGCTTCCAAGTCCATCACTATCAACTATCATCATGCTACGTGGAATCTTCCACTGTATCATCATGTTTTTAAGGTCCGTCTCAATAGATTTACCCGTGCTATATTCCTGGTCTAACCGGATATAACACACATTACCCACCCAGTGCCCCCCGACAAAACGGTCGCGTCCTTTCATGGCAAGGTCAGCTGCTCCCGTCGATAATCCTATCGGTTTTACGTGCTCATTTGCGAATAGGTCACAAATAGCATCATAATCACAGAGTGCTGTCGGGTCGTTGTCATACTCCCAATTACCATAGTACAAGCGCTCCTTTGTCACTTTGTCCCTGGTATTGCGGAGCGTATCTATGTAGTCCTCGGTAGCGTAGGGATTATCCTGCACCAATGCTTGAATAAAAGCGTATGGGGCTTCCAGCTTGCCTTCTTTCCACGGTTTGTAGAACTCACGATAAAGCCAGTTCTTCTTTGGATTGCAAGTGATAAGTATCTTCCCGGATATTCCATACACATCATTCAAGTGCCGTCCTATACGCGTCTTCAAAACCTCAAATGCGAGGTAGTGAACCTGCCCGGCTTCTTCAATCCACCCTCCAGTAAACTCCTTGGAGCCCAATCGCTCATACATCGGGTCTTTGACGGGATAATATGTCAAGTCAAGAAAGATGATTTCCGACCCATTCCCTAAAAGTATACCGTCATTGGTCTGCTTGTAGTCAGTGAATCGATGCCACTTTGCCACCTTGTCGAAAGTGACAGAGATAGACTCACGGCTATCTTTCAAATTATTTCGGCCAGCGAACCATCGAGTGCCCGGGAGATAGTAAGCACATTGCATAAGCCATTCACACCCAAGCCATGACTTTCCACCTCCACCAGCTCCACCATAACACAGAAATTTCGTAACATCGTCACGAAGGTAGTTATAGGCTAACCTCTGCTTTATATTGACCTTATATCCCATTACTTGACTTTCTCCGCATCTTCTGTATATGGTAGAAAATTAAATCCTTTGAACTCTTTTCCTGCATTCGTATGGTCCACTTCCTGCTTGTCAGCAAGCCCTAACTTTCGGGCAATGATATTCGCATTGAAAGCTCCAACGCACGCTCCTTCAAACTGCTGCGTCTCGATGGTTTCCTCCACGCGTGCGATGACCTCCAAAAAATCTTCATCATTCTTATTTCTACATTCTGTACGAAAGGTGCTCCACCATTTGGATGAAGCGCCTACATAAATACAGAATCCGGTTAGGGAATACGGACGAGAAGTCGGGGAAACTTCTTGTTGTACTTGTTGCTCATTGACTGTCTCCACCTTCTTCCCTTTCTTCCTTCTTACCGGAACTGTCTTTTGAATGGCCTTTTTAGATAACCATGGGTTTTCATCGCACCATTGGAAATACTCACATGCCGCCTCCCATAAGAGTTCTGGCGTGGAAAAGAGCTTATCCCTTCCGTGCTTACTTCTTAACATCCAAAATTTATTTCCAGTTGGTGCCGCCATCTTATTTTTTCTTGAATCGTTCGTCCAATATCTTAGGAACAGTGTTATTCCAATTAATCACGTGGTGCAATCTTTTCGTTTCCTCGCTATGGCCCATCACGCCCACCTTCACAGAGGATGGCATCATCATAACCGTATAAAAGCTCTTGACATACGTCCCTTGACTCATGTATATATCCGTCATACCTCCTTTATTCTTCTGTGTCTGCTTCTGGTTTAGCGCCACTTGTGGAACCTGCAGAAGCAGACATCCCCTGCTCCCAAGTGTGGTATAGGTGTTCACATCTTCATTAATGCGACCAACGAATTGGAACGGTCTATCTACGGAACAGATGAAAGAATTCATCGCTTTTCGTTTCATCTTCTCGCCTTTCAAAATATCGTTCTCCTTTCCTCCTACAAAATCGCCTCTCTGAGCCATAGCCAAAGTGAGAGCCGGAATACTTTCATAAAAACGTAGCATAGCTTCAAATACCACGTCCAATTGCTTTATTGCCCTCTGTTTGACTGTACCATCTCTGCCGTAAGTAAAAGAAAAAACATCGTAATCATCATCCAGTTCTATGAAGTATTTGTAACCAAGTTTCCTTGCTATCTGAAAGCAAGCATTGCGCGCATAAACAATAGCTCTGCGATCATCAAAATTATCCGCTTCATCAAAAGTCTTTGCAATCTTCGGTTTATCGAACATTATAACGTTTTTATATTTCGCGTAATAATCTGCGGCCGCCTTATCTTCATTGTCTATCACATAAACAATTGGTCCCGTATAGCCACACTTCCGCAAAGTCTTATCTGTGATGACGGAATCGGCACGGCCATGCGTCAGTATGAACGCTACAAAATCACTCCTCATCTTCGGTATCCTCCAGCATTATTTCATAAATATCCTCCTTGAACCGAGAATAACCGTTCTCTATCGCCTTATCAAAATCTATTATTACCAGTGCAGATGCCTCCATCAGTTCCTGGACTTCTTTATCTTGATGAGCATAGAACTCTGCTATCTGTCCGTAATCAAATACTATATGCCTCAATGCTGCTATCCGAAGAAATTCCTTCACACAGTCCGGGACATCTGAATCGTCTATTGCCGAAAGCAGTTCTTCATATTTACTTTTGTCATAGAGAGAATCTATTTCCGGGCATACAGGGCTTTTAGGCTCATACACCGGAGCTTCAATCTTTTTCGTGTATTTATTCCGGGCATCACTTTCACTATCTACCAGACTATCATAGTCAAAATCAAAGTTTAATCCCCAATCCATCAAAGACTCTGCATTCCACTCCTTCAATAGTTTTTCGTCCCATGTACCATTATTCACGTTATCACGGATAATAATCTCCCGTTCTCGTTCTTCTGTCAACCCATGAAGCAGAACCGTCGGCACGTCAGAAAGTCCTAGTTCCACACTGGCATCATACCGTTGGTTTCCGGCTATAATCACCAGTTCCCCAGTCCGGTCAGAGAGTATGATGGGACGTGCCTCGAAGTAGTCCGGATTACTATGAATAGACTCTTTGAGTATCCGCATCTGCTCCTCTGATATGGTTCTGGGATTGTTACCCAGTTTTTTAAGGTCTTCTATTTTTCTATAAATTATCTCCATTGGCACACTATTTTACGTTACGAAAATAAAGATACCGAATAATCCACGAACGGACTATTCGGCATCAAAGAAGTTACTGACACGATTTGGCAGAAGATTTTGCTTTAGCCAGCAATACCTTAAATAAATCCCAACCTTCAATTTAACAATTACACCGTTAATGGTTAACAAGTACATTTACCAGCTAAACCATGTTATAAGATGGCTGAACAAAGGCTCATAATTTGCATAACTTCCACAAAACCTTACCTTTGCAATGTGTTTTTCATAGTATTAGATTAAGGTTAACAAAAAGATTGGCTGTCCGGGAGGATAGCCTTTTTTGTACATATTACAGGCTACATCTCAAAAGCAAGTTGTCTCCAATTTATCCGATTATTTGGAAGACTTTCATTACATATTGTACCAATAAATAAGATATTTTACTCCTACATTATCTTTAAAAATGTTTCCACCATTTGCTAAAGACAATATTTATTTCTACATTTGAATTTTAACGAATCAAACAATATCACTAAATGTAAGAATATGAAAAAGTTTTTATTTGCCATATTGGCATGCACAATTGCACTTGGCTTTACATCATGCAGAGAGAAAAAAGCAAAAGACAAGGTTAAGGATCGTGTAGAAAATGTAAAGGAATCTGTTGAAGACGCACTTGAAGAAGCACAAGAACAGATTGAGGAGGGAGCAGATGATGTGAGGAAAGCCCTGGATGAAGCCGGGGATGAAATTGAAAAAGCAAAAGAAAAACTGGAATAAGAGTTGTAAAAAAGGCCGTCCTAATTTTATACAGTAAAGATCCACCTAATTTAAAAACATTATGAAAAAGATTAATTTACTACTGCTTTTTCTCCTATTGGCCTGCACCTTGCCTGCCCAGGATGGCATTTCCATCTTTATTGGCAGAGCCAACCGCTACGCAGCCGTGGAACTTTCTGATTACAGAAAGCGCCTATGTCTGGAATACAATATTTCAAACCGTTCCTTGGACGATTACTACAGACGCTGTGGAAAAGACTGGGGAAATGTGGGGATTGCACTTGAGGTAGCCAGAACTTCCGGAAAAAAGATGCATGATGTATGCGATTATTACAACCGGTATCAACGTTACGGATGGAACCGTATTCTTGTGGAGATTGGCATAAATCCGGGAAGTGTATATTATACCCCTTTCTATGACAGAGTCCATCACCATAGTGACTGCTGGCATGAATACTATAATTCATACTGTGAGCGCCATGATAAATTTCACCATAAGAAACACAAATATAAAAAACCGAAGAGACACCACAAGAAGCACTATCGATATTACGATGATGATGACGATGATGATGATGATGACGATTGATTTGGCTTTGAAATCCAAGCATTGAAACACTAAAAAAGAGGGGATAAGCATTAAACTATGCCTATCCCCTCTTTTATATCAATGAGATTTCTGTTCCGATATTTTCTTCAAAATCTGTACGCAGCCCCGATGTTGATGACACCCTGATCAAAATCACTGACCAACTGGTACTTAAATTCAAGATTCATGGCCCAATTACGGCTCAATGCAAATTCGGCTCCAACTCCCAAGTTTACACCGAAACGACATTCATTATGATTCCCATCGCCATCCACATGAACATGATCCCCATCCCAGTCAACATCATACATATCAAACATCCAGTTGGACAAAGTCAACCCAAACAGTGGATAAAGCTTGACATTGCTAGCTACCGGACACAGATAATGAAAATTCACGTTCACATCCAGCATGCTTACATTGTCATTTTCAAAAAAATAATTAAGAGAGGGCTCGATACGTATAGGATTGGTTATATTATACTGATACTTGATTCCCAATCCGATACTTTCAATTTCTGTACCATAACCAAGACCGAAACCTATGGCTTGTTTCCCTTTCTGCGCATAAGCACCTACTGACAACAAAAAAAGAGTTCCTAATAAAATGAATAATTTTTTCATACTACACCGTTTTATTTTAAAACAGATAAAATAATTTATAGATTGTCTACAATAAAAAAGTTAAACTATTAATAAAAATATACTCAATCAAGGGATCGTAAGGGAACTATTTAAAATTTATACCCCAGAGTAATACCGATATTCGCATTGTGCGGAGCATCCCCATCCATAATCTTGCAGAAGCCAAGCTGTGTGTCAACCCCCACAAGAATTCGGCCAAACTCTACCCCAAGACCGATGTTCCAACCGGCATCGAACCTATTGTAATTCAAGCCGTCATCACTGAATGTATCGACTTTCTCATCTCCATTGATATTGATACCTCCAACAGATGCCTTGCCATCGAACTTGGCTTTACCACCTACCCCACAGGCAAGATACGGCCCTGTCGCAATGACCAGGTTAGTATTGTCTGCAATATTGAAACGGAATTGTACATTGATGGGCAATTCCAAATAAAGCTGGTTGATCTTCACATCTGCATCCGCATCTACGACGCTACCGCTATATCCACTTGAATATTTCGCACCTTTCTGTGAGAAGAATAGCGAGGGCTGTAAGGAAACAAGGCCGCTGAATTGGTATTCCATTCCCACTCCAATGCGTGCTCCTGGTTTAAATTTGGAATGGTCAGAGTTTTCACCGATGTAACTGCTGAGATTAAGACCGGCCTTTACATTGAAAGACAATTGCGCAAATCCCATCGTGCAGAACAGCGCAAATAGAACAGTCAAGAAACTTTTTTTCATCATAATTACAAATTAAAAAAATATTAGGTTGTTATTCTTGTCAAAACCTTCTACCGCTTTTTTGTCATAAACACCACTAACAGCTATAAAAGCTGAAACAGTTAAAATAATCTTTTTATATCATATCCTAATTAAGAAATACTTGCAAATCTATATATAAAGCTTCAATAAATTAGCAACCGATAATGTTTAAAAGCAAACAAAAGGAGTTTATGATTTCTTTTTCGGAATTAATGAACAGTATAGCATACTTTTCAGAGCAAACATAAAGCTTCAAATTCTTGATAAATGGAAACTGTTATAGATAATAAGCTCAATCTTTTGCGTGATGTAGAGTGAGCTGCGGGAAGGGAAATCCTATTCCTTCTTCATTAAATGTAGTATAAACTATTTCATTGATATCATACAGTACACTCCAGTAGTCAGCGCTTTTTACCCAGACGCGCACCGTAATATCAACGCTGCTTGCACTCAATGAACCTAAGACAATAAGGGGAGCCGGTGTATCCAATATACGGCTGTCTGCATTGATTATGCGCTGTAAAACGGCTCTGACCCTCTTTACATCCTCACCGTATTCAACACCGAATACCCATTCAACACGACGTTTGTCCTGCTTACTGTAATTAGTGACGGCATTACCACTGAGACTTCCATTAGGTACATAAATCATGCGGTTGTCAAGAGTGGAAAGTATAGTGTGAAATATCTGTATTTCCTTTATCGTACCACTTACTCCCGGACCGTCTATGTAGTCACCTACTTTGAACGGTTTGAAAACAAGTATAATCAGTCCACCGGCAAAATTTGAGAGATTACCGGACAGCGCCATACCCACAGCTACACCGGCAGATGCGAGTAACGCCGCAAAACTGGTGGTCTCCACACCGAGTTTGCCGATTATGGCAAAAGCAAGAATCATGTTCAGCAGTATCTTTATCAGACTCTTCAAGAAGGTCTGTACACTGGTTTCAATCTTTCGTTTTTCGAATAGCTTGGCTACTAATGCACTTATCTGTTTGATGATGAAACGTCCGATTACATAGATTAAAAAGGCAATTAATATGTCCTTACCGGCATCCATGCCAAAATCCACCAACTTTTCCAATGCCTGTTCCAGTTTTCCTCCAGTAGTAGTTGTGTTCAATAAAAATAAATTCATTTCCTTACAAATAAAATAAGATTATAAAAACAGAGTTAAATTCAGTGTGCAAAGATAACCAAATCTGAATGGCTACCACACATATACAATCTGTATTTATTCACAAGAAAAAAGACAAAACTTATTTTCATGGCTTATTCCCTTTCAATAATTCCGGGCTATCGTAAATATTACTGACGATTGTCATAGTCTGCCATTCGCCTAAAGGTTTCATGCCGACTTCTTTTTCAAAATCGAATTGTAATGCGAATGTCGCGAGTTTTTTGTTCCACAATACAAGAGCTATCCATTGACCACATACAAGTATGTCACCTTCGTATATTTCTTTCCCGTTCTTATCGCACAAGCCGGTAAACTGCCCAACGGTTTCAGCCCATACGTCATCGCACCGGCAGTCTTCTGGGGAATATATCTTCGCCTTGTCCGTAAAGATAAGCCCGTTTTCGTCCCTTCCGGCAGTATAGAAGAAAGAGAGAAATCCATATACCCATTTCCCCGTATCAGTACTTTTACCTCTGAATTTTATTTCACGCTTCATAATCAATATCTTTTCTCGTTTTTAGTCAATCAGTTCAAATTCGTAAGCAAATACATAAGGGTTAGACTCCCACGTACCTTTGCCGGAGACTTTATCTATGAGGGCGGCAAAGGCTTCACGAGGGGTACAATAAGGTTGAATGTCCCCTTTATAATAATAAGCATCCATAAAATGTGTATCTGCACTTCCGCATTGTCCTTTATAAATTCCTTCTTTCAAGCAATCTTTATCGGAGATGTCTTGCAATCTTTCGATTTTGATGTTGGTAATTCGGATATGGTGGGGCATAAGGTCAGCGCGGACAAACATTTTATTTTTCCAGCCGGGTGCGAATTTGGTTTTAGTATAAAATCCTATTCCGTCCTTATCATTAAGTGCGATTTCGGGATTCATCCCTAAACTTTCATAACTTTGCGCAATGGCAACAACTTCACCGACTTTGTATTTTGGAATATTCCAACCCGTAAAGTCTCCTTTGTCGTTTTTCCAACCAAAAGCATAATTTAATGGAGATACTATGTTCCCGTCATTATCGTAATCATTTGGTTCAAAAACGGGGAATACAATATCATAAGTTTCATTTGGTCTGTCATACTTGCAGACCCTTCTCGTCATAGTCTTCCGACCATCCAATACGGCTTGGGTTAAACCGTATTTATCATTAAACATTATTTTCTTAGCCATATCATATAAGTTTTAAACTTTCTCTAATTCCTGCTTCCAGTGCTTCCTCGTAGGATTTATAATGGATAATAGGTCTATCCGACAACCCTACTAAGTCATGGTTCGGAATTGTTAGTATATCATATATCCAATAATTTTCATACATATAGGATATTTCGATATGCAGGTTCTTGGTTTCACGAAGCCACTTCTGGGCAACATACAATGTTGGACATAAAAATTCAACTAATTCGCCATCTATTTCTGTGCAACATGATATGTATTGCGGATGGTTCCATCTTCTAATAATTTTATCGCAACTTATCGTGCGTTCACACTCCCAAACGAAACCTTTCTCTTTCAGCATCTTTGCTGTCTCTAATGTTACAAGTTCTTCTGTCATAACTATATAAATAATGCGGTTATTGAAACAATAGTCATAATGAAAAATATCAATGCAAGACATTTCCATATTTTTGCAGTAGCCTCCAAACCGTGTTTCCGCTTGTCAAACTCGCTTAACGCATAATTCAAAGCCTCGTCTTTCAGTCCTTTAAACTTATCATTCAAAGCCTCGGTTATATCGTCTGCGATAACATGCTTCACCTTTTCTGACACGGATTCCGGATATCCTCTTTCCTCATAGTTCAATTCACTCAACAAGTCATGATGAAATATATAAGGTATTCCGTTCACTTCGTAGGAAAGTTTGATACCGCTTTCTTTGACGTATTTCAAGAACCTTTCCTCAGCAATCTCGTTTACCCTTTCCTGGTTAAATTCTGCCTTCTTCTTTATCTCGTTAAAATATTCCTCGTCAACAATTACACAGTTGTTTTCAAGCTTCATTACATGTGCTTTCATGATTATTCTTCTTTCAATTTCTTTATCAGTGCATCAGCGAAACAAATACTCAATTTTGCTATTATACTTGAATCAACATTTATAAATTGTTTCTATGAATTGCTACAAAATCCTTGCATTGCAGCCTTCGCCAGTTCATAACGCCTTTGTTCCCAATCAACACTACTTCCTAATTGAATGATTTCTATGTTTTGATATGGAATTGTACATACACTCCCTTTTAGAAGAATACTTAATTTAGTCTTTTCCACATCGTCCCAGCACAGAACATCTCCTATTTCTCCGGTTTCTTTTATTCTTACTTTCATAACTATTCTTTAATTTTTAACATATCCTTTCCCAATACACCAACATAGCATATAATAGGCGGCATCTATCAACCTCGGCATTTTTTCTAAACGAACGGTTCCATTATTCGTTACGTCTACATATTTGAGCCACCACAACCCCACTTTCTTAAATATGTACAAATCATATACCTGTACTGATTCTGGCAGCTTATCCAGAATGTCCTGCAAAGTGTAAGTAGGGGTTGTTTCCCAAAAATTAGAATCCAGTTTTTGGTTTATTACATACTCATAGATTTCAAGCTCCCACGTTACAGATTTATGTGAGATAGCGCGACACCAGCACATACTTGCATCACTTGTATCTAATCCAAGCTCCTGCAAGTGCTTCATTTGTTCTATTGATAATACTTGTTTTGATTTCATAATTCGTAAGATAAAATTACAACCGTTAATGCAATGAAAATGATTACTACTATCAAGGCGATAGATAGACATCCCTTTTCGTATTCTTCATCTTCCGATGGTGTGTTTTCGTTATACCAATCTAATGGATGTTTTAATTTCATTTCTCACTCCTTTCTTTCTCCTTTTTAGCTTTATCACAAGCCGACTTTTTCATTGCATACGAACAATCGCAATTCCCGTATCTTTCGTTATACCAACAACAATAATTACACCGGTGCATCATTTATTCCCTCCCATTTAGATTTATAATACTTACAATTTTTCGCTTGCTTTCTTGCTGTTATGCGTCTTTTCAATGCGTGGCAATACATCTGGAAATTGGCGCATATCTCATAATGTACGCATATACTGCAATGCTTTTCTTCTGTATTACTCATTATTATTCCTCCTTAATTATCAGTTCATTTATGATAAACTCCCCTCTAACATCAACGGGAAGCATATTAGAAATACTCGCACGATAAGTTTTACCATCCATCGCTTTATATAATGGATGTATTTCTTTAGGCATAGGAGCCGGGCATTTTCTACAATGTCTTACCATTTCAAAATGCCTATTTTGCCCATTCTCGTCTTTACTTCCACAACATTCACAATGAATTGAATAGTAGAAATAAGTACGTTCCAACTGGTCTTCCTTTCCGCATATTTCGCATTTGCCCCATTCTATTGAATTACACATGATTTATTCCTCCTTTTCTGTCTTAATATCCGTTACTTTGCCACGATTGATAAAACGTTCATCAGAGTTATGCCGTCCAGCAATTAATGTACATAAGAAAAAATCTATTTTATCGCATTTTTCTTCCAAGCTGCAATTGTCACACGAGTAGTTTTCTCTTATTGGTGCTATTTCATGAAACACTCCGTCTATTATTATTCCGTTCTTTACTTCCATATCAGTCTCCTTTCTCCTTAATTCGTTCCAGTACATCCTTGTTTGCTTCAAATATTTCATCAAAGGAGGGAATAGGTGTCCACATGTCACAAACGTAATCGCCATAATCTTCAAATTCAAAATCCGGCAATGTTACAACACGAGGTCTCCCACTTGGCATAGGTATAATAAATCCGCTTACAATGGCTTCATTTGATACCATTCTACAAAGAACAAGTTCGTTTTGCTCCGGCAACCGTTCCTTAACGCTTATCCACGGTGATTGCTTTGCCTGCCATTCGGCACCCTTTATAAATGCAGCTTCTGCAATTTCATCATATGTAATCCCATGATTAGGGCACTCATCTATTGAGTGATATTGGGCATATACACCTATTGATTGGGCAGTTGTACGTCTGCACTCTTTAGCTGCTTCTTCTACTGTCTGTTTCATTTCTTACCCTCCTTATCAAATTCGGATAATGCCTGCTCACAAAACTTGACCTGCTCCAAAGCATAATCCCTCTTATAGGTTACTATATCACGTGTTGTATAGTCCGTATAACATCGGTCTATAATGCTTTTAATATAAAATCTCACTGGCTGCTCACAATGGTTCAGAAGAATCACGTATTCATCATTTCTCGGATGAAAGCACAAAAAACGATAATAATTCACTTCACCATTTAGGCATTCAATCAGTTTTTCATCTGTCTTTAGATTTTCAATGTCTTCTATATTTCTTATTGGTCTCATAATTCAATATTTTTTATTATTTTTTCTATTCCGTTCGCTCTGTACCTCTGCCATACACATCTTGCGCCATGACGCTTTCAGAAGGTATTGTAATCTGAACGGGGAATTGTCTGGTGAATGTTCATACGGCATCGCTCATTAAGTCGAACAATGTGGGTGCGCTGACCTCCATCTCCGCCTCATACAGATATGAAAGACTGTCTTTCCAGTAGTCGTAATTGAGTTCGGTTGACAGACCTTTCCTCCCCAGATTGATTGCGCAATAGGGAACGGTGCCGATACCTCCGAACGGGTCAAACACCAATTCACCTTTGTTTGAGTATCGTTCAATCAACCTTTCGACAATATCTAACTGAAGGGGGCAGATGTGGTTCTGCCGTTTCTTCTGCGACTGTTTCGTATTGAGCGTGCGCATCCGGGTGACATCATCCCATATCCAAGGTTTCTTGCTTACCGGGTCAACGGCCATGAATGTCTTTGGCAGTTTTCCATATGCCTCCAACTCTTCTGCGAACGACACGTGCTCCTCATAGTTGTAGATATGCTCACGCTCGTAGTTTCGGAACAAATGTCGAATCTTATCTATTCCAGCACCTTTCATATCTTCGTATGATAACAGAGAATTACCAGATGATTTCCAACTTGCATGAGCGTCTATCTGCCAACGGGCCAATGAATATTCACTCTTGTTCTTTGTTACCGGCAAATCAGCGTATGCACGTGAGGTGCCAGAAGGCAACTTGCGGAAAAGAAGGACATATTCCGGGCATCCGATACCCATCTTTGAACCGTCCTTACACATTTCAGTATAGCCAAGACGGTAAGTCTGGTTATTCTCTCTTACCACGTCCGTATCCACTGTAATACGCCCCATGTAACGGAACCCGTATTTCATGTAGTGGAATACAGTCATTTCACTGAACGGGTCGATGGTGGGCATACCGTCACCAGTGGCGTTGCCGAACAAAACACGGTCTTTCACATGGATGCAAGCTAACCTACCGGGTTTAAGAATACGCATAAGCTCCGGTGTAAGATAATCCATCTGCTCGAAGAACTTGCCGTTGTCCTCATTATGCCCGAAGTCATTATAGGTCGGAGTGTACTCATAGTGGTTGGAGAACGGGATGCTGGTTACAATCAAGTCCACCGAATTACTTTCCATAGTCTGACATTCAAGAACATTGTCGTTATTTATGGCCCTCCAAAGTTTACCGGACTTTTCTTCCCTGCTGGCAAACATCCACCGCATCATCTTTTCCTCTGCCTGTAAACCGAACAAACCGTTCTCGCGGACTATATCGGTCATCTTGGCTACCATCTCCCGATGTTGCGCCCACTTCTGCATGAATGATTTAAATATTTCACCTTCGCTTTCGGCATACACCAAGTAAAGGTCTACGGGATGCTGCTGCATGAAACGGTAGATACGGGCTATTGCCTGGAACTTGTCGTTGAAACGGTAGTCGATGAACATGATTGCCTTATGGCAATGGTACTGGAAGTTCAGACCCTCACCAAGCATCTCCGGTTTGGCAGCCAAATACTTCAGACGGCCGTCCTTAAAGTCCGCTATCACTTCGTCGGCTTCCTCATCATCCTGCGAGCCGTACACAGCCTTACATCCGGGTATGGCATCACACAAAGCCTTCCGTTCATTCTCCAGGTCATGCCATAAAAGGAAATGGTCGTCTTTGTT
>ULLT01001527.1_pt1 | contig 24009 bp, 39 predicted proteins | sample 1951451 | NCBI WGS metagenome assembly ULLT01 (sample SAMEA4835530, study PRJEB28245) | human gut metagenome | biome: gut microbiome; material: fecal sample | place: Denmark | collected 2008 | reverse complement strand
AAGTTCTGTTTCAAACTTGAACGCCTCCAAAACGTCATTCACGTTGTTGAACAGCACGTTCATGAGCCGCTGCTTCATCGTCGCTACGCCGTTTCCGCTTCGCAGCGCACTGTCGTAATGATTCTTCGCGGCGGTCACATCCGCCACCACATTCTCGTTCTTCACTCTCTTGTCCTCCGTTTCAATTACTGCGAAAGAAAACTAACTTCCGTCCGGTTCTTCTGCGCATAGGCTGCAATTCGCATCGTTCCATGCAGATCATATGTTACAATGTACATCACTTTGGCATGGGCGTCCGATTCCTCCTGAGGCGCGTCAAGAAACGACACAGAGAACATGCCGTCACTGCATTCTCCGTGAGCGCTTGAAATTTTCGCGCCATACTTCTGCTCGATATACGCCTGCGCAAGTGACACAAACTCCGAATATGTTATCGGCCGAGACAGGCTCAAAGTGTCCTTCTCTGTCTCGGATGCAGGGACATAGATTCGCGCATCTCTATTTTTTCGCATAGTTTGGGCAGGTGAAGAAATCGGTGCTGCCGTCGCAGAATTTGGGCAGGTTGTTTTCTCCGACTGACTGGGTTTGTGTTGAGCTTCATTTCCCGGCAAGCTGTCCAGCAATGACTGAATGCCGTCGCAAAGTTCAGAAATCATTTCGCGGATGTCGTTCTCGAATTGACTCATGTGCATTCTCCCTTCAAATTTTTGCGAAGCGAACTTCTGGTTGTTATAAGTGCGCTTACTCACGTCGCAGTTCCGGCTTTCTCGAAATTTTTTAGAACTTTTTGCACAATTTGTATGCCGTCATCCTGCAAACTCTTGACAGTGTGCCCTCCGCAATGTATACTTCTTATAAGACACAAGGAGGAATCACAATGCACTACGCAGAACAGTTTGTCATCAACACATTGTCTCGTCACCCCACTGCCATCAAGCGCATCTCACTGATAGAATCCCATCGTTCTGAACTCGAAGCAGACGGCGAGTGGCCTGACTGGTGTGCCTTGCCAATGGCGGCAGTATATTCCGTGCTTTGTGAAGAGTACGGACAGGAACGGCTGACGATAGACACCGTGAAAGACCTTGCGCCATTGACTGCCGCATATATCTGGCGGCGAGAAAAGCAAATCTTTTCTTTCGATGAAGACCTGTTCCAGACGCTTATTAAGCAGCCGTTCGAGGGGACTCTCCCATCAGACATTCTGCTTCGTCTGCCAGTTCCATGCGTCTTTGTTGATATGCCGTTTCTGATTTCCGAAAATGATTACAGTGGATTCTTCGCGTGGATTGAGTACGACAACGCTAACAAATGGCGCGAGCTTCGTCTTCTCTTCATCAGTGAAGATGGTGTTTATGCCAAGTCAACCCCATGCCCTCTTCTCGATACATTTGATAACTCACTTCTGGCGCTTGAGGAATCCGCGAAACGAAACACTCCCGAAGACGTCAATATCGAGGACTACGGTCTGGATAGCATACGCAACACCGTCTCCCATATCATCAACGTTCTTCTATACCTTTGTGCAGAAGAACCTGATTACGACCGAAAGCCGCGTAAGGCTTCCGCGAAGCCCAACTACATTGCGGACAAGCCTCCCCGTAAACTGTCCTACACCGTCGTCGGGCAGCGCATCGGAGCAGTCATCCGAAAAGGAAACACAGAAGTCAAGGAACACAATGCGCGTACCAATACGCAGGAAGGTCGCTCTCACGCCTCCCCCGTCGCGCATATCCGCCGCGCCCACTGGCATCACTTCTGGACAGGCGCACGGGACAGCACCGACCGGAAGCTCATCCTGAAATGGATACCGCCCGTGTTCGTTTGCGGGAACGAGGAAATCGTCACGACCCTGCATCGGGTTAAATAAACACACCAACATCTCAGGAGGAATACAGATGGACATAGCCACGTTGATAATCATCCTTGCCGTCATAGTGGACATCATTCTCGCCGTACAAGCCAGTGTGGTTGCCAACGATAAAGGCTACGACACTTCCCTCTATGGGTGGCTTTGCTTCTTCTCCGGCGGACTTGGGCTTCTTCTTGTCATTGCACTCCCCAATCAGGAACTTCAGCGTACTTCGGAGAAGATCCTTCTGGAGCAGCAAAAGGCAAACGAGCTTCAGAAGAAGACAAATGAACTTCTCGAAAAACTCATCGGCACTGACAGCCTCCCTGCTTCCGATGCTCCTACCGCTGAAACAGCCGAGGACACGCCGCCCGAAGAATATCGTCCATTCGACGGCAGTAAGTATTGGGTTTGCCCGAAATGCAAGCGGATGAATGCCAACATACTCGACTACTGTTCACAATGCGGTGAACACAAGCAATAAAATACACATCAGGAGGAAACACAGATGGAAATCACGCTTATCATCATCCTTGCCGCCATCGTTCTCGATGTTGTTCTTGCCGTCAACGCAAACGTCGCTGCCGTTGCAAAGGGCTACGATGGTTCTCTCTACGGTATTCTCTGTTTTCTGACAGGCCCATTAGGACTAATTCTCGTCGCCGCGCTTCCTGACCTCACAGCACAGGCGCAACAGAAGTTGCTTCTTCAAGAGCAGAAGAAAACAAACCGCATTCTTATCGCCATTGCAAACGGGACACCTGTCCATGAGTTCCCTATCGTCGAGGCTGTTCCACATTCTAATGCCTCGTCGCCCGAAGAAGAGACAAAAGCCTCTGACGACGGCGGCGAAAGCTGGCCGTGGACTTGCAAGCACTGCGGGCATGTGAACAACGAAACCGACATGCTCTGCGCTCAGTGCGGCAAGCACAAGTAAACGGAGGGCAAAAGTAAGAAGAGCCGCGACATACGGCAGTGCTGTTTTTAACATATCGGAACCGTGGGTCTGCCAACACTGTGGGTGCACCAACGAACCGAACCATCTCTTCTGCCTCAATTGCGGTGAACCGCGTCAGCCGGAAGAGCAGAAGTAATCTCCATCGAGGAGTCGGTAAAATGCCGACCCCTTCTTTTTTGTCCATGTTTTTGGAAGAAATTACCTGACCCACCCCCCCTATAATATAATAAAGATATAGCTTATAAGATAATCTCTATCTTTCTTTTCTTTGATTTTCTTTTCTTTGATACTTTCTTTTCTTTACGACGGCTGATTGAAAAACTTGAATATGACCGTGCTCTAATGGTGACTCTGTGAATCGCGGAGTCATCGTTAGGCTTCATCTTTTATAGACAGCTTTCGATTTGTCGCAAGAAGAAACCGCTTCATAATCACGCAGAGACAAGCCCACTATTGCGTTTGTCTGAAAATGCAGTAACACCGCAGAGTTTTTGATGTTCTGAGCGCTTCCAGCGGTAAAGTGGGATAATTCCACCTCCGAAGCCAGAACGCCTCAGAGTAATCAAACTCCTTGTAAAGTTATTAAGAATCTCAGACAACCTGAATTTGTTGGTTCCAACACAGGCAACATCGACCGTCACTTATCGAAATTCTTCAAACGGCCATCGTTGTCCCAACTGCCCTGTACCGCAGTCACTTCACCGTCTCTATCTTCTGCCGTTCAGACCTCTTCTCCCGCCACACGGTCATATATCGACAGAAACGCCTTTCTGAGGCGCTCCAGCTTCTGGATGGTAAAACCACTACCGCACGTCCAGAAGCGCTCAGAGCGTTCTCCAGCACGTCTCTACAACGTTGTTCCAGACACACCACTAACCGTGCTCCTACTCATCAGTATCCCACCCGCCATCCCCATCAGCGTAAAACCCATTCGCTCAGAACGTAAAGCCGCGCATCTCAAAGCCCTGCCTTGCCTTCCACCACGGTACTTCTCCCATCCTCTTTTCAGTTTCAACGTATACCCTACCGTATGTTGAATTGTTGTACTTGATTTCTGGATAGTTGGGAACATCCGAGAATCCCCGCGAAATACCGCACCTATCATTCATCGAAATCAGTCCTATATATTAGAAACTATATCAGTTAGAGGTTAAGAACTTAAGTCTCTTTAGAAACTAATGCTTTATTAGATAATATATATCTTAAACAATACTTTATTATAGCTTTAGTGTATAAGAGTTCTATATATAAAATAGCCTAAGCACATAATACAGCTTAGGCTATTTTATACAATAGATAATATATATAAACTTTATTATAGATATAGTGTATAATGGTAATAGGGTTCTAATAGCTTTAGCTTATAATATAGCATAAGACTTAGTAGATAGAGTTCTATTAGATAAAGCTCTATCACAACTTCTATTTTTAAGAGAGATAGTTCCCTTATACACTATATCTCTTTTTGTATATATTGCACAATATAAATATATAATATTATACAATATGTAGAATTAAATATTATTTGTCTTAAAAACCCATCTTTCATTATATATATAAGTTAATAGAGAAATATATAATCCACCGAACATAAGTTATGCTGTACCAAGGATAAATAAGACATAGGTCTTTAATAGACACAGGCTAAGCCCCATGACTATTGCGTCCAATAGCCATAGCACTTTTCCACGGTTTAATACATCCCTCATACCCCCATATCAAATCAAACAGTCACCAATTCCACAGCAAACAACAGGCATTCAATAGACTGTGCAATGATTCATCTGGCAGATAATCTGACGGTTAAAAATCCGTTTTAAGCATGGCTGGAAAATAACCTACGAGAACTGTGCTGTGTTCATTTTGGTTCTGGGAGAAGTACAGATGACTGGTATAGTGCAATCGTCGCTGGTGAATTTGAATTAGACGTAAATGCCCATTTTGTACAATTCGCGTTTATAGGCATGTTTCTATATATCCAGATACTGGCATTTACCATTCATTGACATTTTCCGCTTTTGCATGAAAGCGTTTACATTTTGCATAATTATTCTTTTCTATTCTTTTCCATCTCCACCCCTTCCCCCGTTCATCCGTTCCGGTTATTGACTGCTTTTAGTTGTTTATGATTTTATATCCATTCTTGTTTACTATTACTGCATTTTATGTTTCATCCATCTAAACAAAAACAGTTATGATTTTATTCGCAATTTTAACTTAAAACCTATTGATTGTGTATGCTTTATCACGCTAAAGTCTACTGCTTTGCTATGCAATGGTGATCCTACTGCATCGGTTCGCCTTTTTCTTCCATTTGATAGAATTATTTCGTTTTCGTTGTTTTACGAAAATTTTCGATGAATTGACCGCATTCAGTTGTTGGTCGTCTGTAAATGCAGGAAAATCAACGGTTTACGGATATACATACGAAAACGATTGAAAATAGCCTTATAAGCGCTTGCAGATCAACCCTTATATTGATATGATCCCCAGACTTGCAGCCCGTTACAAGTGATTTACACTATTTTACCAGTAAATAACGCGTGATATTTTAACCCAAAAGGTAAAGCTACATTAGATTATACGCGCGCGCGTGAGATTCCTTTTTCTTCCATGTTCGATTTTCTATATTTGAAAGGTTCAAATGGAAGAAAATGGTGAACCTTACTTGTTGGGAAATATTGGGTTGCTTCATCCAGCGCCATGCAATCATATGGCGCTGGACAGTGTGGCGTGATCCCTACTATTATATGCCGGATTGCAGCCGGTTCGCTTTCCTAATATTTCCCATTTGATAGAAAATGGTCTAACTCGAAAATTCCTTTTTCAAGCTGTTCGCCTTTTCCGCTTGTTTTCGGTGATCCCCAGCGCGGATCGTTCGCCTCCAAGGACGAACGTTTCCGGGTTATTGATGAATAACATACGTTATAAAATAAAGTCCTGAAAAAATCGCAAAAAAATCCGGAAAAGGGCTTGCAAAAAGTCGCAGGGTGTGATATACTCTGAGTGTAGCAAGTCGCAGGGCTTGCAAGGGCAAGGGCACAAGCCCCAGCCCGATCAGATAGGTTAGCGGCTGGCCTACGATATGCCGCCTATCATTGATAGCATACCTGTGATGATATGCCACTTGTATATCATGTGATTGATTACAAGCAATGATAGCAGCATTGTGCTGATTAACGTCGTGAGACGTGCAACGGTGCCATGCGTACCTTGACATAATGCCTTTACCACGTCGTGAGACGCACAACGGCAGCAGTATATACTAAGCACGTCCGTACAATTTGCCCACGGGCAAACTGTAAAATTGCGAATCGTGCAACCAGCCTTGCTTAACAACGAAAGGTGGTTGATTGTATGAAAAAGGTTCGCGCTATTAGTCTGCTTGTACTGGTTTTCGTCGCTGGTCTGCTTTTGGGTTTATCCCAAAACGTCAAGCCCGATCAGCTGAAAGTCTACACCTACAGCGGGGAGACTGTATCTGTAGAATTCCCAGACGGGAACGTCTACAACTATAATTGATTGTAGCAAGCAAGGCTGGTTGCACGATTCGCGAACAAAAAAAAGGAAAGAGGTATTTTATTATGGCTATTGAAAAGAAGCGTGTTCCTGAAATTCTCGGTGTCGAACGGTATCTTGCGATCCATGCGGGTATTTCCGCAGCGTTTGACAAGGCAAGCACTGTTTTTTCGCCTGAGAACCTGCAAGCGCTGAAAGCCGTCGTTAACAAGGCGAACGAGGTCGTCATGCACGAGATCCGCGCTCATAGTACCCGCGATCTGATTGCCTGCGACTGGTATCAGTTTGACGTTCGCGTTTTTAAGGATCCCCAAACCGGCTTGGTCAAGGGAAAAGACGACTTCGCCGTGATCCCCGCCCATGCTGTCATTTTTGACAAGATGGACGAAGTCCAAAAGTCACGCCTCACTGAGGCAATGCGCCAAGCCGTCGGGTATATCCGTCGGCAGGAACTGAAAGAGGAGGAAGAGGAAGCCTTTTCTAAGACTAAGGTCAAGTCTGCTTTGCAGGCGCTGGTTGACCAGCTTTTCCCCGGTGCTGGTCTGCTTGTCAAGTCTATTCATATCAACTCTATTCTTTGCAAGCTGTCCAGCGTGAGAAACAAGGAAAGCAAGTTTGTAAATAACGAAAAAACTTTCATGAAGGTTCTCATGCCTGCCCTGACGTCAATCGTTCTTGACGAGCCGATTGCGCAGGTTGTCCCCAAGTGGGACAAGTAACCCCAGCCCACGGGTCTATCCCGTGGGCAAATTGTACGGACGTGTGCCATAACCAGCGTTCACCAGCGCGTCTATTCAGGCGTTCCGGGTTGCGCGTGGCGTGTGTTTGCTGTACCCAAAAACGTTCGGCGTTCCAAGAATTGGTCTGCCGAACATGGGCGCGGCCTGCCGTCCATGCTATGCCCTGCAATCGTCTGCATCCCTTTACGGGCGTACTGTATCGCTGAGTGGCGAATCACGCACGTTGCGCGAATGTTTTTTTGACTTCGCAGGGACAATGTACCCTGCCGGAATCTGGGCATGAGTGTCATACGGGGATAGTTTACCCCTGTACGCCTCAGACGTGACAACTACATTCGTGGGGCTGTATTGCAGTGCAGCCAAAGCACCGATCGTGGTATTGGTTTATACCCGCCCGCAAAGGGACAAGTCTACCCTAATCGGCAGACTTGAAGAATGCGGGCGACGTCTGCCAAAGAAGCACAAAGCGGACAGCTATGCTGTCCCTCGTTCATGCCAAAGGACGGACAGAAGGCTTCTTGGCTTGGGCTATAAATGCCCCACCTCAAACGGCACGAGTGTACCATGCAATCGGTGACGCAATTTCTGGGAAGGTTTTGCCTTCCCGTCTGAGGGCACACTTAAATGCGGGAAATTTTCACGCTATGAGTGTACCTTCACACGGGCAGACTATGCCCAGTAACCACGCAATCCCCAGCGCAAAGGGGAGAAAGGTATCACTATGACTATTGAAAAGGCTTATACAATCCCGGAAAATGCCGTCGTTGTCGGCCTTTGTGCTGGACGGCACGACATGCCTGTCAGCGACTTCATTTTCCCGCAGGTGGTGGATCCCACGGACTTTCGCGCCATGTCGCGGACGGTCGATGCGTTCCTTGATACCCGCGTGGGGTCGCATATCTCGCATAGGCCGAGGTACAATGCGGTCAGCATCGACGACAATGACGACGAATTCTGGGAGGGGAATCGCCCTCTCGTCGTCTATGTCACGGGGCTAACGGCCTGCGTGGCGGCGGTTATCAGCGGCTGCGTGTATTGGGGCATTGACCTGACCCTGATGCACTACGACCGCGCATCGGGCAGCTACCTGCCGCAGGTCGTTCTCTGACACCCGTCTGCCCTTCACCGGGCAGGCTTTCTCGGTCGCCCGGTTCGCGTCGGACGTCCGATAAAGCCTAACGCTATTATAGCGCAATAGGCGGAAAATTGCAAGGAGGAGTTTTTATGGCAAAGTATTATCTGCCCGCCTATATTCTTAAGGCGGGCATTGACCAGAACAGTTTCCGTGCGCTCTGCTCTTCTGATGAGCTGGCGCGCGGCGTTTACATGGGTGAGTTCTGCAATGAGGTGTATGGCGATATGGTCTGCCTCAGCACGTCGCAGATGTTTGCTGTTGCAGACAAAGCGACGTGCTGGTGGGCCTTGCCAGAAGGCTTCTACCGCACGCTTGGTGTGCTGGCAGGAGTCAATTATGACGACTTCTATTGGGGGGAGATTGATTTCCTTGAAGCTGTAGGCGCACGCCTCGGCTTCAAGGGGTAATGCGGAAATTTCATACCGAAAGTCTCCAATGCGGAAATTTTTGAAATTTCACTAATGCGGAGATTTTCGGCTGGTTCCTATGAGCGCCCGTGTTATGCGGAAATTTTGCGGAATTTCTGTAATGCGGACGTTCGCAGGAGCCAATGCGGAATTTTTGCAAATTCTCCAATGCGGAAATTTTGCAATGAGGCTCTATGACTACCGCTAATGCGGAAAAATAAGGAGGAGGAAAAATGGGGAAGGAAATTGAGGGCGTTCGTTTCCCCGGTGATAACGTCATGTTGCAGTATGTCCTGTGTATGGACGGCAAGTGCAGCATGGAAATCTGGGTGGACGTCGCGGAGTTTAAGCGTGGCGTCCGCAAATTTGGCTACTCCCCGTGCACGAGAGAAGCCGAAAAGGTCAAGCTGTCTCCTAAGCAGGAGGCGCGTGTGTCTGCGTATTTGCAAGAGTATGCCCGTTTCCGGGAGGACTTGCGCAAATACGAGGAGGCAAAGCGCTTTGCAGAAGAAGCAAAGTGCAAGCTGAAGGCGGAGTGCCCGACGTTCTATGCGCAATTTGCAGGGCGTATAGATGCGGAAATTTTGCCTTGACTTCTCCCCTCCCCTATGGTAGAATCATCTGGGAGGGATGAGAATGGCAGTTTCAGAAAAACAAATGGCGTATGATAAAAGCACTTATCAGGTGTTCTCGTTCAGAATAAAATCTGATAGCAAAATGAACGGGTGTCTCGAACAAGCCATAAAGAAAACAGGAGAGAAACGGGCTGTATACGTCCGCAACGCTCTAACCCGCAAACTCACCAAGGACGGCTTCCTGTCGCCCAAAGCAGAATGATTGAGGGGAAGGAAAACCTCACAAACCAGAAATGGAGAAAGCTATGTTGTGGCCTTACGCCCATCCTGTTGTTGCCTTGTCAAAAGAAGAGTATGATCTCTTTGTGGAGAAAGGAGAACTCTACACGCAGGGGGTGCTTCTCATCAAGGTATTAGACCACGATGAGAAGCCAAAGCTGTTGGCGACACGAACTGTCCCGTGGACTAACCGGGGCGACTGTGTAGAAGTCATCCGGGACTGGTACAAAGGGGAAGCAGAATAAAATAACAAGGCATGGAAAGGCTATCTTTTGCGGATAGCCTTTTTCTTATGCGGAAATTTTCCAAAAATGAGGAGGAACGGAACCATGAAGGTTGAGTTCACTGATGAAATGAAGCGGCACATCTGCATTGCGGATGCTCCGAACGTCCGGCGGCTGATTCGCGAGATGGACGGCGACGAGGAAGCAAGCTACTATGCCAAGAGTGCCGCAAATCTGGTTGCCGACATGAAGCGTTCGGGCGGAAACCCGGAAATCATTCGGGCAAATGCGGAAATTTCGCTGAATGCCAGAGTCAAAGACCGTTATTTCGAGGGCTCTGGGAATTTGGATGTTTGGATTGAGTTCACCGCGCAATATTGGAACGCATTTTGCGTTGGTGGCGCTTATCTCTCGGACATCTTGGTCATCAGCGGGCAAGAAGAGGACGACATGGATATTTATAAGCGGATGTTCGTCCGCTGGTTCAAGGAGGAACGGTGAGATGATTGAGCAAAAGGCGTTGCGTGGAATCGCGTCATACATTCTGTGTATGATGAACGCATGGATGAACGACTTCCACACTGACCCGGAAAATCTTGGCGCTGTGCATGGCGCAGAACAAGCTCTCATTCTCTCCGGGCATATGGTGCAACACGACATGGACAAACTGACGGTCACGATTGACAAGGAAGTGTACACATACAAGGACTTGTGCACGGAGGAATTGCCTTTCTAAAAAAGGTCAAAGAAAAATTAAATCAGGAGGACAAATTACAATGGAACGAGAGGTATTCTGCACAATCAACCATTACGGCAAAAACTGGGATGTTGTGGCATTTGAAAAGCGCTACGATGTTGAAGGCAAGCCGTATTACGGCAGGTACGACGCTATCAACACCAAGCAGAAAAAGCGCCTGATGGACTGGTGCGCAAAGCAGCCATGGAATATCCAGCGCAACGTTCTGCAATTCGTTCAGGAGGTGGAAGCCTGATGGAAGCATTTGAGATGATCGGGCAGGTAGTCTTCTTCTTAATCTTGTTAGTTGTTGTGAATATCTATGCGGAAATTCACCGATAAAGGAGGCAAGTCGAAACGGGAGCGGTTGTGCTCCCGTATGTGCGAACCGCCCCACGCACACTGATGAGACAGGGCAGAAAGGAAAAAGAACAAACATGGAAGAGGCAACGAAACAGAAGTGGACAATGGCAGCCACGAGAGAAATTTCCCAGCTCCAAAACCTTTACGCTGATTACGCTCGTAACGTTGGCGTAATCTGGGAGTATGTATTCGAGAGGGCTATGAAGGTACAGGAGATGTATCAAGAAGACATCCTGTACGATGTGGTGGATGTGTGTAAAAAGCTGTCCTGTCTGGATGTTGAAGAAGGAGAAGAGGTAGAGCTATGTCAGGTCGGCATCCGCAGATGTGGCTTGGATAGCAAGCGTATGATTGAGTCTCGTGTTTATGCCTCCGAGGATTATATCGGCGGAATTTACAAGCTGACCATTGCGAAAGAAGACGGCTTATACGTCTTCCGCTGGTATAAGTATGGTGAGGAGGCATGACAAAATGAAAAAGTACAAACTGACGGGCGAAACAAAAGAAGTCGACGGTGTAACGCTGCATCGCATCCGTGCGCTGATTGATATTCCGGAGCACGATGTGAAGGCTGGTGACTTTGGAGGATGGCTCGAAACAGAGGAAAATCTTTCACACAACGGCGCAGCTTGGGTCGCGGGAAATGCGTTGGTGATGGATGTGGCGATGGTGATGGATTCGGCGCTGGTGACGGATTCGGCTCGTGTGACGGGCGCAGCGATTGTGATGAATTCGGCGCGCGTGACAGGAAATTCGTGGGTGAGGGGAAATGCGTTGGTGACGGGAAAGGCGCGTATAATGAAGTCGTCTGATTGCATCACCATCGGCGCAATCGGAAGCCGTAACGATACAACTACCTTTTATCGCGGCACGGACGGCGGAATATACGTTTCCTGCGGATGCTTCAACGGCACGATTGACGACTTTGCTGCAAGAGTCAAGGAAGTCCATGCCGGGACAAAACACGAAAAGACGTACATGCTGGCAATCGAGTTGGCAAAAGCTCAGATTAACGTTGAAGGCGAGGTGAACAAATAATGGAATTTATTATTCCCGGAGTGCTTGCGCTCCTGTGCCTGTTTGCACTGGCTTCCAATGGGGACTTGTGATTCCGAGTCCTTGACACTCCCCTGCTGATATGCTAAAATATTAGTAGGAAATTGTCAAGGAGGAAGAAATCATGGCTAATGGACGCACTCGAAAATGGGAAAACAGTGAAGAGGGCAAGGCATGGCAGAAGGAGTATCAGGATAAATCCCCTGAGACCCGTATCCGTTTACGCAAAGATTCCGGAATCCCTGCGGCATTAGAAAAAGCCTCTGCGGATGCTGGCATCCCTGCAATCGAATATCTCCGTCTTGCAGTCGCAGAGCGTCTGGAAGCGGAGGGATATGAGACGGGATATAAGGCAGAAAAGTAAGGTGAATGTGATGGAAAAGGAGAAACTCATTTCTCAAACCACCGTCCTGTCTATGGGCTTTACGAAGTCCATGATTGACAAACTTCTGCCCGAACCAATCCTTAAGCGTAATCCGCGTTACGCATCATCATCCCCGATGAAACTGTGGAAGGAAGACGATGTAAAGGCAATCATGGAGACGGAGGAGTTCAAAGCAATGGTTGCAAAATCTGCCGCTCGGAAGCAGGCATCCGCAAAAGCCGTAGGAACGAAGAGGCAGAAAGCAGAACTTCTCACGGATGAACTCATCAAGAACATCAAAGTTAGACGTTGGAACATGGCCGTGCTGGAACGAAAAACACTGGACGATAAGGAGTTGAGGAATCTCGAACACGGGAACTATGATATGCCGATGCCTGACACTAAAACATTGGAACGCTGGATGGTGAATTTCATTCGCCATAATCTCTGTGAGTATGACGACAAATTGATTGCCCTTTTCGGGTTTGTCGGCAAGGAAGAGCTGTACCATCGCCTAAAAACCGAAACCCTTGCGAAAATCGCAGAGGTATATCCAGAACTTGAAGTTGAGTGTAAGCGTCAGTCGCAATAGTACGAACAAACTCCCTCCCGACGATTGTTGGAAGCAAAACCAGCCGAAAACGGCAGAAAAGTCGGTCGCGGGATACCGCAAGGATTCAAATCAAGAAAGGAGCACGAAAAATGGCACAGGAGAAGGAAATCCCGAACACCAAAGGCATCAAAATCGAAGTTGGGGGGCGTACATACACGACCATCGAGAACATTCATGGCGAATACGGTTATTGGTTTGGGAAAGAATACGCGTGTCTCGGAGGCATATTTACCCTGAAGGCGCAATGCACGACGGACGACCCAAAAATCATGTGGGGGCAGGACGACGATAGCGCCGGCTGGTTCCCGCCGAAAGCCATATGGGCTGTCAACCCCGAAGAGCTTGACGCATGGATTGCAAAGGGCGATTGGATGAACCACCTAACTGGTGTGGTTGCATGTGACGAACAACGTTTATGCAATGTTTATTTTGAAAATCAGAGAACCTAACTGGTGTTCTTGTATGTGACGAACGACCCGTTTCATGGCAAGCGCTCATGCTCAAGCAACAAATGATGACGAGGTTTCTTGGAGCTTTACCACGCTTCAAGAAATGTTTGACTGGGCAGAATCTGGTGATTTCCAGAAAAACCTTGATGGCGTCGTACATATTGACGCAGAAGAATAAGGTGATGACAATGAGCGAATACCAGAAAATCGCCGACAAAATCAACAGTACAGAAGATTACGCAAACTGTCTTGATGATATGCGAGCACTTTGCCATGCCGCAGGGATGGATAAGGAGCTTGCAAAGCGCCCCGATGATTCTGACTGGATTTGGGAAGTCGCTTGGCAGGCAGCACAAAAGCTGGATGTCCATATTAGTACGCCGGACTTTCACTTCTATGAGGATTTTCGCATAGAAGTGAAATCATCCGAAACGGAAGATGTACATGGTGTAAAGAGACATTATTCCTGCCCCGTCTTCTGGGCTGACGATTACTTTGAGGCAAAGGATAAACTTAAGCAACTCTCTGCTGCCTTCGACGAGGGTATGCGAATCGTTGGCGTAGAGAAGGAGCCAGACTCTTTGATAAAGACTCACGCGGAGGCGGTACTAACAACAGATGAGTTCGGAAAAGGCTGGACATATCTGGATGAGTATGTCAAAAGTCTTGAAGTGGAAAAAATACACCTGCTACGTTGCTTAAAAAGAATCAATTTATTGCTGAAAGAAGCGTCCGAAGGGCAAGGATAGTTGAAGGAGGAGTGAGCTTTATGGCACGAGCAATCGCGAATTGTAAGTGTGAGAAGTGCGGCGAAACATTTGAGAAAATCGCCTTTAAGTACAACCGTACAGAGGCCGACAAGTGGCAAGCATGGGCAGAAGAGAACTGCACTATCTGCCCTGATTGCTGGCGGAAGTTACAGCGGGAAGAAGACGCGGCAAAGGCAGCAGACATCATCGAGGAACTGCATCTCCCGGAAATCACGGGGAAATCAGAGAAGCAAGTCAAATATGCGAATGACTTGCGAAACAAATTACTCGCGAAACCGTCTGCCGCCGAGCGTCTGCGGTATATCAGCAGATGCTTATCTGACGAGCAATTTGAAGGGCGAAAACAATGTGAAGAAATGGCGGCAAAAGAAGGGTTGCCTGTCGAGGAATGGATAGAAAAGGCAACGAACAGAATTCCAGTTGATGGTAAAGCAATCTGGACTGTGCTTCATGCCGACGAGGCAAGAGACATTATTGACTTTCTATCAAATTAACGCGAGGGAGGAATAGAAACAATGTCGTACTACATCGACACTTATGCTACTCAGACGCTTTTTATCACTGACGAAGAACGATGGAAATTGTTCCGTCGATGGGATGAAAACCGCGAGGACAAGACATATTTTCGCTATCACTCGCTGTCTCTCCGTCAGATGTATTACCTGACGCAATTGCCGATTAATTTACCAAGCGATTTTTATGCGGTCATGGAACAGATGCTGCTTGAAGACATTTCCGACGAAAAGGAAAAGCAGGATGTGGTTGAATACCTTGACAAGTTTCGTGGATGTTCTGACAAGGAAGTCGACTTGACAAATTGCTTTTATGTTCAGTCCGTCACAGAAGTGGTGCGCGAGTATTTAGGCATCCCAGAGTCTAAGCCGCGCCGCGACACTGACAGTGAGCCGAAAAGTTCTATGGATTGGATTGTGTAAGGGGAGGAACCATGAGCACGCTTGACACTGCTATCAAGGACTACCTTACAAAAGCGAACACGACCAGTGCCAAAGTATACGTTGTCGGGCAGTACGATGTGGAAGTGAAGAGTCCCTTCCACGAGACTCCGGATGAATTTATCAAGATGGAGGAAACGGAACCATACTTCGACAAAATAGAGGAAGATCCTGATGTACTTCTTGTCACAGAGAATCGCGAGCAAGCAGACAAGCTCTTTTATGGCAAGCACTCTGGATTCTATGTGACGCCGGGGTATTACGGGAAAATCCTGTATAGAAGCGGCTGGTTTCTCGGCGAGTACGATGTGCATATCGCCCAAGATGACGACGATAGTTATGCCTACGCAGAGGGCGACCTCGTTTATGACGTGACAAGCTGCTCGGATGCTCCGCAGGAGCTTGACCTCGTTGATGAGTACCAGCTTCCAGACGAAATAAGCTGGGAAGAAGAGGTCATCGGGAAGTTTATGACATATAAAGAAGCCTACGATGCGCGAGACGAAGCGCAAGCACATGCCGATTACGAATATAGGTACGGCGAAAGTGAAACCCTGCACGATTTCCATGTGCGGTAATTGTAACCGAATAGGCAACCATTGAGCCGAGCATAAACGCCCGGCTTTTAATTTACCCATCAAATCGAATTTAAGAAATAAGACGAAGGAGAATGAACAGATATGGAACGTGTTACGCAAGCTCAGATTGCAAAAGACCTCGGTGTTTCGACTTTTACCGTCAGCGCATCTCTGAAAGGCAATCCAAAATGCGGACTTCGCCCGGAGCTGATGAAGAAAGTGCAGGAGTACAGCCGGAAGGTTGGCTACAAGAACATGAAGACTCTTTCTCTACATCACTTTAAGGATGTGGGCGACCGCAGCCAGCACATGCAGATGCTTCGCGCCAAAGGCTTCTCCAATGCGGAGATTGCGAAGCTGACTGGGTATGCCTATCAAACCGTGCTTAAGATCATCGGCTATCAGCCGCAGAACATCACGGCTGCTTCTTACAAGAAGGCTGGCGAAATCAACAAGATTCGCACTGCATATCGCCGAGAAGGAATGAAAGAGTACGATGAGAAGTGCCGCAAGATTCGAGCCTACAATATGAAGATTGTGAGGTTTGAGAAGAAGTTGGAAACGCTGCAAGCCGAAATGCGGCAGCTTGATGAACTCCGCAAGACGCTTCCGACTGATACAGAACTCGCAATCCATGAGCCGTATCGAAGTGTGGAATTATAATCCATGCGAACACATGAATGCCTAAACCGCACCTACAACAATAAAGGAGGAACCATTATGACCATTGATGTGTATCAGATTGTTACCGACCGAATCATTGCCCGTATGGAGAAGGGCGAAATCCCGTGGAAGAAGCCGTGGGTTTGCCTCGGAGGGACGAACGTCGCCTACAAGCGAGCGAATAAGGAGCCTTATTCCCTGCTGAACCAGATGCTTCTCGGCGAACCGGGTGAGTACGCCAGCTTCAAACAGTGGCAGGAGGCAGGGGCACACGTCAAGAAGGGCGAGAAGGGTTCCATTAGTGTGTGGTGGAAAATCCAGAGCTATCCCATCAAGGACAACGATGGCAATCCGATGATGGGTAAGAATGGGAAACCGCTGATGAAGACTGTGCCCATCTTGAAGTACAACACAGTGTTTCATATCTCACAGGTTGAACCCAACGACCCTGATAAGCCCATCAAGCCGCGCATTGCTCCTCCTGATGATGTGCAAATGCCGAATGGCGCGACTCAAATCTCTAATGCGGAGAAAATTTTTTCTGATTACCGCACCAAGTACGGCATCGCCTTCCACAATGGCGGAGACCGGGCTTATTACTTCCCTGATAAGGACGAGATTCGTCTGCCGCTAATGGCGCAGTTCCGTTCTACCGGTGAGTATTACTCGACGCTTGCCCATGAGCATGTCCACAGCACTGGTCATAAGAGCCGCCTGAACCGCATTAGCAAAGCGGCGGCGTTTGGTAATGCGGATTATGGCAAAGAAGAACTTGTTGCAGAAATGGGCGCGGCAATCTGCATGAACATGCTTGGTTTGACGAACGAGGAAACCGAAACAAACAGCGCAGCTTACTTGCAGAACTGGCTCAAAGCAATTTGCAAAGACAAGCGCCTGATTGTTGATGCTGCTTCTGCCGCCGCAAAGGCAGTCAAGCTGATTTTCAACATCAAAGACGAGAACAAGGAGGACAAACATGAAGATTGAAATCAAGAAGGGAGAACGTTATATGCGGTTCGAGCAAATCATGTTTGAGGTCGGGCGTGTTGCGCAAACGCTCATCGAAGAGGGGCTTATCGCCTGCCCTGACAACGAAGAGCTGTTCAAGAAGTGTTATACATTAGCTGTCCGCTTTGAACACGATGTGGATATTCCTAACGCGGACAATCCTGATTGGGATTTTGAGGCAGCATTCTTCTGCCACGTCGTTCCTGCACTGATGGAACAATTCGGGACAGGCGTAGGTTCACAGGAGGTGTTGGCATGAGCAGATGGATACTTACGGATGATGATGTCTATCAACATGTAAAGCAGATCAATCCTCATACATTTGCCGCTTGTCAGATCCTTCCCTGCCTTAATCAGGTCGCTTTTGGAGTTATTGACCTCGATTGTTATGATGTTGATAGCAGAGATTTCTTTGAAAAATATCTTTCCCCGTATGGTTATCGTGACATCGAATCATTCAGAACAATGTATGGTTGTTATGAGAATCAAGTCCTTGCAGAATGTATTTTAGAAATAGATTTCGACGAGTTTCCTCATCGCAACGCAGATAATTGGGATGATGCAGAACGAATTGCAGATGAATGGATGCGCAAGTTTGACGAACAGGAGGTGCGGCCATGAAGAAAATCGCCTCCATAACGCAAAATTCCAAAGGTGTCTGGGTGATTCATGGGATTATCGGTCGCCGAATGTACTGTTTTTATAATAGACAACTTGCAATGCGCAAGTATGCAGAGGAATGTCACGTTCTTCGCAAGAAGAAAGGGTTGATTTGATGTCAAAACTTGTTTGCTATTGTGTCACAGTTAGACAGTCGTATCATTTTTACAAGTCTGTCGATGATACTGTTGCCGATAAAGTGAAGACTGACGCTTCTGCTAATGAAGCGCTTAAAGAAGATATACGGAACGAGATTTTGGAGGAGTTAGACCCGGATATTATTATTAACCCCAGTAAAGATTGGGAGCTTCTGGTTGAGGACAACGTTGACGAAGAGAAGGAGGAATAACGCATGTATTACTACGGCTATAAGAAGGACGGGAACACGCCTTGCAAGAAGCGTTCGCTTGACTGGGAGAAAATGTCGGACACCTTGTTTATCGACCATGAAACCCTGACGGTCTACACGTTGCTGAATGAGAAAGGACTGTGCTTCCCTTGTGCAAGAGTTCCAACTTATGAAATGTCTAATGCGGAAATTTTGGAAAAGTTATCCAAGCATCCGCCGATGGATGCTAATTGGCTTGTCAAGCTGCTTGATGATACCATGCGTCGTGGTCGCTTCCTGAAGAAGGCGGATGCACTGACCTATATTGAGCTTTGCCCTTCAAGCAGGGTGAAAATTGAACAGTATTTGGAAAGTCAGTATGTTCGCATTCAGAAAGAGCAGGAGGAAGAAGCACAGCGAGAAGCAGAACGGCGCAAAAAGGAAGAGGAAGAAGAGCGTGCGAGAAAAGAGCGCGAAATGGAAGCCGTTCGCGAAAAGGTTCTGCACGGCGGTACTCTTGAAAAAGAAGAGTTCACCTATCTATTTGCAATTGCCGCAGAGGTTGATTACAAGATCCCTTTGCGCACCAAAGGCTGGCTTATCAAAGAGGAAGAAGACCGCAAAATTATTATCTACGAGGACGGTAAGGTCAGAGTACGCTACGCTGGAAAGAAGACGAAGGCTACAATGCCACCGGTTGTATGTGAAGGAATCGTTGAAGAATATCGGAGGATTCACGCATGATTAAAATTTCAGATGGCAATTCCAAGATGGGCGTTGTCCCGTCTTTTTCATTGCCAGCAGGTGTGACCTGCTCCCCTGAGGCTTGCCGGACATGCTACAAAGATGGCTGCTACGCCCGTAAGATTGAACGCATTCGTCCGAATGTGCACGCTGCCTATATGCGGAATTTGCAACTTTGCAAAGAAAACTTGCAGTTTGTGGAACAATATTTTATGTGTTATTTCGGTGGGTTGAATGCGCCCCGTGTGTTTCGCCTTCATGTTAGCGGCGATTTCTTCTCTATCGACTACTTTGAAATGTGGCTGCGTGTAATTGCGGCAAATCCGGGGACGCGATTTCTTGCATTCACGAAGCAGATAGAAATCATCCGCCCTTATCTACACAAGCTGCCGAAGAACTTTTCGCTTGTCTGGTCTGCGTGGACAGGCGTACCGATTCCACCCGATGTGATTGGCGTGCTTCCTATTGCATGGATGGATGATGGCAAAGAAAACCGCATCCCATGCGACGCAATCGCCTGTGCTGGTAACTGTGAATCCTGCGGCAAATGTTGGGCACTGAATGGTCGCGACGTTGTGTTTCATAAGCATTGATATTAAGGAGGAGTAGTTATGGGTTATTACACGATGTATAGTCTTGAAGTCCTGCATATTCAGAATGAAGAAGAGTTCTCTCGTTTGCAGAAGTACATTCATGAAAATGAGACAATGGATTGCGTCTTCTATGACGGCACTTATTGTGATAATGCGGCGGCTTTCGGCTCGAAGGATGTCGCGAAGTGGTACGATCATACGGATGATATGATTGCCTTGTCGAAGGTCTTCCCGGATATGCAGTTCCGCCTGCATGGTATCGGGGAAGAAGATGATGACCTCTGGTATCATTACTTCCACAACGGCGCGGATGAATACTGCCCTTTGACATCGCAAAGACCTATCAATGTCAAATGGGACGGTGATTTGGGGTATTCTTCTACATCTTCGGGAACGGTGGTAGACGTCTGGTATGACAGAGAAGATATTGCGAACATGCTGGAACGTCAAGGCATTGCAATAACGCCCACCAATATCAACAAGGTTATTGAAGCGATGGATATGGAGAAAGTGGAAGAAGCAATGATGAACGTGTTTGAGGATTATGCTTACAAGCAGATTGAGAAGATTTCCGAATGCGGAAATTTTAATTAAGGAGGCGCGAATATGGGAAAGTTTTACAAGCGGATGGATGCTGATGAGTTTACCGCTTACCTGATGACGCTTAAAGTTGGGCAGCAAGTGGATTTTGCAGCCGGTATTGTGGGAAATGATTATGTGGAAGTCCCGAATGATGATGACCTTCTGTACAATTGGTACTTTGCCAAGCGCATGAAGATTTCCGAATACTGCTCCAACTTCATCCTGATTGATTATGCGGGCGGCGAAGAGGCTATGGCAATTCCGCTGAACGGTTATTCTGATACGCTGGACGAGGATGACCGTGAGATTATTAGACGGCGAATTAAACGCTTCTTCTGTGATAATGATAGAATGGTTACTATTCAATACGTTTACGTCGAAATGGAAACGGAGGATGATTAACATGGCTTACATGATGACTAACAAGAAGGCGGTCAAGACAATTGAAAACTTACTGAAACGCGAAGACTCGAACATCAAGGGAGCACGAGTCTTTCACGATGAGAAGGGATGGCAATATATTTGCGGCTCGTGTATGGCGTTCCGAATGAAAGAGAGCATTGTTAATGACGACGACGATTTTCCGTTCATAATTACAGCTATCAAGAAAATCTTTGCGGAAAGGGAGGGCATGACTGACTTAATTCCATTCCCGGATGCAAAAGCGATGAAAGGATATATCGACGCTTCGTCTCTTAAAATGCCGCGCTTTGATTATGATTATCCCGGAGTTTCTGTTTCTGCGCAACTTTTGTTGGATGCTATGATGGTTCTTGGCTCAGGGACATTGTTTTACGGAGACAAGCAAAACCCTCTAAATGGGATTTTAGCAAAGAGTCCACGCGGTGAAGCTATTATTATGCCGTGTAGAAATTTCCCTATTAACGACATCAATAGTATGCGAGAACATCTTGAAGAAGATGACGACTTTGGGCTGAGACATTCAAGAAACACTCTTCAAGATGTGATTGATGATTACGAGATGGTGGTGTATAGCCCCGCGCAACAAGGGTTTACTCATGCTCAGGTTTACGAAATTTTGAAGGCCGCATATGAGTCTCTTGCACAAGTCTGCCTTGAGCAGTTGAAGCGCCTAAAAGTCAGCGAACAGAAAAAGGAAGAAGATGGCACAGATGCTGATGAAGATGCTGCTGGTTGCGGTTGTTAATCGCAACAGCTACGAGGCAGAAAATTCCCTTGCACCCTACGACGAGCTGAACGAAAACTATTTCTCCTTCGTCTCACTTCCGACAATTCGCACATCTTCTATGTGGGACTGCTTTGTTGCTGACCATTACAGATATGGCAGCTTTGATGCCTATCTGAGGGAGCAGGGGTTTGTATTGAGCGATTCCGGCGGCATCGGTAAGATGGAGAACATAAATGCGCGATGGGATTGGCGTGTCCCAAATCGCAAATGCTATGACTTGTGTGACGAGCGAGATAAAAAGTTCCGTCTTCCGGATGCACTTGTAACACTCAATGGCACATGGGTGGATAATCCGTCGCAAACGTTGTGGCTGTCGCAGTTGCGGCAGAAGGATGCTCAATGTTTAACCTACTTCGTGTGCCATTCCAGCAAGTTGGAACTGAAAAAGGAGAATCAATATGGAGATTTTGATTGGGTTGATTGCATTGCGGTTAATCGTTGAGATAACAGAAGTATTGGGAGGCATGTAATATGGAGCGCAAAACTTTTTCCATCGTCCGTGAAGGTAAGGCCTACGAACTCACACTGAAAGAATTGCATAAAGCGTATTTTGTACAGCAGAGGAACTTTGATGTCGATGATATTGTAAGTATAGCCGACGAACAGTCGATGCGCGACCTGTTTCCCGACGCAACTGATAAAGAATGTGGCATCATCGTCGAGGCTCTCAAGGACGAAAGCATTGTCCAGCAGATCGCGAACGATTACGCAAAGCGCAAGGATGACGACGATAGTTGGTATTACCTCCTGCAAGCTGCTGTGAAAAAAGTCGTCGGTAATTTGCTTGACAAGTGCTAACTCGATACGGCAAAGGAGTCTGTAAATATTATGCAGGCTCTTTTTATTGCGGAAAGGAAGTGAACCGCATGAAAACAGCACTTATACTCAGTGGGCGGAAACAATTGTCTGCAATGCGGCAATCCGCTCGCGACGTTATTATGAGGAGGCGCGAATCGCTGGCGAACAAGCCAAGGTAAACGCCTCGATTAAGTAAAGATCTGGCTCATTATATAGAAAGGCGCAAATATTATGAATAAAGAAGCGTTGGAAGAGGTTTGTAGACTTGCAGCAGAGGGATGCGACGAATGGAGCGATATGATTGACAAGTTGCAAGCGATTCAAGGAAAAGTTGGCAAGGCTTTTGCACAGATGATAGAGTTCATGTGCCAACAAGGGCTGATTGGACGCGCTCACCCATTTTCCCTCGAAGAATTGAAGTCCTATTACAGGTATTCGCACACCGAACGCTCCCATGTCGATGGCATCTGCGGCTACGCAGAAACCAATGGCGGCAAAATCTACGCAGTGATTGTTGTGCAGTCTATAAATGGTATGTTTGTAGCTGCGCGGAACATTCACATGACAGATAACAAATCTTTTTTGTTTGGAGAAAACACATACGGAACAGAATGGCGATTCTGGAATCACATTCCGTCCGAAGAAGATATGAAGGAGGCAAAATGGCATGGCAAAGTCGCTTGAAGAACGGGTTCTTGCTTTCGACAAGGAGATGAAGAAGCAAGATGGGTACAAAGTACGATACATTGAGGGCGCAACGGTTATTATTACGAACTACATGGTCACTTTTCTGCGCGGCAAGACAGACAATCTGATCAATAATCACCCCTGCCCTCGGTGGACAGAACCCGAACAGTTAATCTCCCGCCGCAAAGCGGAAGATAATGAATACTTGATTGCGCTTCGGAACATCACGCAGAAGAAAATCAAACAGGCGTCCGACGCGCGATCTGATATTTGCTGCATGGGTGATTTGATTCCAGATAACTGTACCTTTAATGGTTTTTCTTCATTTGATGCTGCGATGCGCCGTTCTATTGCAGTGACCCAAAATTCTTTTTGCCAGAAAATTTTCCTGATTTCTGTTGTCCGCCTATTTCCTAATGCGTACTTCACCTGCAAAGGTTTGCGTGAGCTTATTTACTGGGCGGATGAAGGCACTGGTTCAGATGGATTTATCTGCCCGTATTTTATTCGCAAAGGAGGTCTTGCTTGATGGATGCTTTCTTTGGTTTTTATCCGGCTGCTATCTATGAGATAGAAGATGCTCATGTCAGTCAGACATTCCAGACATTCACGCCGCTTGCACATTTTGCGCTGTTCACATATCAAGATGAGCACGGCAATTGGCGAGGTGAAAAGTACACTTTGTGGGACTTTACCCTTTACGATGGTGTTCGAGCGTGTGCGTTTCATTCGGACGAGTCGTGGAAAAAGGTTCCAAAAGGGGTTGTTGAATCCTATCGTGACTACGATAAGTTGTACGGAAAACGCAAGCAGTTTTGTCAAGAAGAGTACGATGCGTTCAATACGTTTGTGAAAGCACAGCACGAACAGAACGCTTCTGAATCAGAAACCCTGATGGCGTGCATGAAGCGTGGTTGGCTCATTCCAAAGCGTGACGCAGAGGTGAGAGTTGATGTTGAAGTAAACAAGACTTCTTATCGGCTTGTGCGTTCTGTTCCGCAGTGGAACATGGGAATTGACGGCTCCTCTGTTTGCGAGCAGAAGGTGTTCAAGACGCGTGAAGAGGCACTTGTTGAAGCGCGGTACATGATTGCGTGCCGTATCAAGGAAAAAGAATGTCTTTTTCTGCGGGATATTGCCGTGGATACATTATCAATGCTCGATA
>ULLT01031913.1_pt1 | contig 30296 bp, 19 predicted proteins | sample 1951451 | NCBI WGS metagenome assembly ULLT01 (sample SAMEA4835530, study PRJEB28245) | human gut metagenome | biome: gut microbiome; material: fecal sample | place: Denmark | collected 2008 | reverse complement strand
ATATAAAAAATTAAAATTAATAAAATGCATATTTTTGCTATTAATATAAAAATATTTGATGTATAATGAGGCTGAAATTTGACATTTTATTACAATTTATAGGAAAGAAGGATTATGATGGAATTAGAATATATTGATGATAATAGGCAATATGAAAATTATAAAAAAGATATTGTTACAAAGATTGCATACTTAATAGGAGTTAAAGATTCTATAATTAAAACTAATAGATTTGAACAAAATATTATTTCAAGTTTAGAAGAAAATGATAATGCTAAAATAATAAGAGCATTATCTATATTAAGAAGTGAATTTATAAGAAATTTTAAAGAAATAAGCAGCCGCAATATGAACTTAGAACCACTAGAAACCTTAACAGATTTAATTTCAGTAGATTTAATAAAATATTTAAGAAATAAAGGTATTGAGATTATTCATGTTAATGCAAATTTAACCTCTCATATTGCTTATGTTAATCAAATAATTTTAGAAAAAATAGATTTAATTAAGGATTTGATTCCGTCTTGGATTAAATGGGAATATGTTAAATCAATTTTTTTAATGCCTGGATGTTATGCTGGTTTTAATGGCTCTAATATTTCAAATACTAAACAAAATCAAAAAATTACTTTAGCAATTAATCGTACTAGAATTAAGCTTGCTACATATAGTTCATTTTACCCATATAGAACTTATTTAAATTGGCCTGAAAATAAAATAAAGCCATATTATGGTAATATTTTATTAAATGATGAAAAGTTTTTAAAAATATTATATGCTTCCTTTGATGAAACGTTCTATGCCAAAGAATATGTAATTGATGCGACAAGGGAGGATAAAAATTCAATTTATGATTTTGTTGAAAAATCAATAAATATTGCAATTTTAGTAGATTGTGAAAATGTTGATCCATATAGATTTGCAAGTGTATTTAAAAATTTAAATGAGGAAAATCTTGAAAAGATTAAAAAAGTTATTTTATATGATGATGTAAACACATCTAACGCTTGGGACTATATTAATGAATATATTAAACTTCCTATTGAACATAAGGAAATACAGAGAGTTTTAAATAATAAATCTTTGGTAGATATTGTGATGACATCAGGGGCTTGTAAGGAATATTATCAAGAAAATACGGAAAGTTTAATTCTGGCATCATCTGATTCGGATTTTTATGGTCTTATTAGTAGTCTTGCAGGTGCTAGGTTTTATGTTTTAAATGAGTCAGATAAAACCTCAGATTTAATATTAGATAAGCTTGATGAGGCTAATATTAATTATTGCTTTATGGATTCTTTTGCACAAGGAGAGGTTCAGGATTTTAAGAATAATGTATTACTTCGCAATTTACAATCAAAACTCAATGATTTTAATCAAACAAAGAACTTTGTAACTTTAAATCCTAAAGAATTAGTTGATATTATATTTCAAGAATGTCATATTCAAGGCTCACCCTATCAATTAGAAGCTGAAAAGAAAGTATTTTTTGATAAATATATCAAAAAAGGCTTTAAGGTATCTATTGTAGGTGAAGGCGATGAGCAAAGATTTATGATGGAACTTGCTTCAGTTAAATAAATACTAGAAATGTTTTTAAAAAAATGAAATTGATTTCGAATTTTTACTAAAACTGATATATTTTCGAAGTATAATTCGAATTTTCTGGTATGCTTGTCTCTTATGGTGAAATAAGAATATGATGTATATATCGGTCAAAACGAAGAAAATGAAATAGATTTTGTTGCTTCAACTCATGAAGATACTATATTTATACAGGTTTCATTATCTCTTAGAGATTCAAATACTTATGAAAGAGAAATAGCACCACTTAAAGCATTTAATAATAGCTATTCTAAAATAATTTTAACAATGGATGAAGCACCAAAAGATGATAATGGAATTAAAATTGATTGGCTTTTAAATTGATCAATTAATCGCTAGAAGTAATTACATTAAGCTTTTATCTATAACTGATATGATTTTAAAACTATTATAAATAAATGAATAAGATGAGTTAATTTATTTTTGATGATAAATTAACTTTTTTAATGCTTTTGAAATTTAAATGATAGTAAATTTATTACTATAAAATTTTAATTTGATAAGTTAAAACAAATTTTTTAAAAGTCAATTGGGATGCGACCAATTAAAAAAATTATATAGTAAAATATAACTGTATTAAGAAATAAATGGTTTTCATACCTTAATAAATGCCACATGGAGTTTAATAAAACTGCTTATATTTCATTTTTATATTTATGACCTCCCTTTCTAATTTTTTCTATGTGGCTTTTATTAGGGTATGAATCTGAAAAAAATAAAGGAGAAATAAGAAATGAAAAAAAGAATTATTGTAATCAATTATGATGTAAAAGAAGGTAAAATATCTCAAATTAATGTTCATTATAATGGCCAAAATACTAGCATTAATGATGAAAATATTAATTTAAAGTACATAGGTTTGGACCATAAATATGATAATTTATGTATGTTATGTTCAGATTATTCAATAAGATATTCAACTCCAATTGAATATGTTACGCTAGATTCAGACCTGAAAAACACTTATGAAATTGAAAAAGAATTATTAGACATGCTAAAAGAACAAATTTAAAATACGGGCTATTTTATGGATATTATTTGCTTAGTTTAAAGTAAATAATATCTTTTTTTAATGTTAAAAAGTCAATTAGGATGCGACCACATGTTATAGAATAAATGCTAGAATATGGTCGTAAACAGAAAAGTGTTTATGTTCATATCTTAATAAATGCCACATGGAGTTTTTAAAAAAACTTTTGTTTTCAAAATTTACACTCATTTCTAATAATTATAATACCTCTTTTATTTTTTCTGTGTGGTGTTTATTAGGATATGAACTGAAAAAATAACAAAGAAAGGATGATTATTTATGACTGAAATTGATAAGCTTTATAATTCTATAAGTCAGAAAATTACGGATAATACAATAATGGTATCTTATGTAATTGATTTATTAAACATACCTTCATATATGGTATCACCATTTATGGAAGGCTGGTTTTGGAGTGGTAAGACCAAAGATTTAATAAATTATACATTTGATGCATTAATTGCAAATTATCTTTTAAATACTATTTTAATATATAAAAAAATAGATATAGAAGATGATGTAACCTTTGAAACAGCACTTAATGCCTATACTAAATATTTCAATAGTGATGTTAGTAAGATAAGAAAAATATATCATACATATTATGATTGTGATTTAGCTTACAGTGATTTTTCAAAGTTGTTATTAAGATTAGAAGATTTATTATTAGATTTAAATATTAAACTGGTAATAAATTCTTATGCATCACCCTATGATGCTAGACATTCAAAGATGATAAAGAATGATAAATTTGATGTTGCTAATTTAGATGAAAATTTTAGATAAAGGAAGGATGATAAAAATGAAAAAAATTAATGTTATTGTAAAGGGAAAAGAATTGTTAGAATTAGCTGAAGATGGAAAGAAAGGCGATTTAATTGATTTAAAGGAATTAACACAAGTTGATGAATCATATATTGATAATATTATTGCATCTGGAAAAGATAAGGCTTTCAACTCAAGAATTGAGGAAGTAAGAAAAACATTGAATGCTGAAAATTTAGTAAAAATTAATGAACTTAATAATAAGATTTCCTCACTTGAAAAACAACACGAGTCTGAATTGAAAATTAATGCTCAAAATATTGAAAAGGAATATTTAAATAAAATAGCTGATTTAAATAATATTATTGAAAAATTAAAAGAAGCTAATGCTCATGAAAAAGATAATATTCTTAATGAAAAAAACTTAGAAATTAACAAACTTCAGACTAGTATTGAAACATTAAAAAAAGAAAATGAATCAGCATTAGTTATTAAAGAACAAGAAGTTGCTAAAACATATGAAAATAATATTGCGGGTCTTAAACAAGAAATTGAAATTTTAAAATCTACAAAGAAGAGTGATTTAGAAAATTTAGCTTCTAAAAATGAAGCCGAGTTAAGTAAATATAAAGATGAGGCTAATAGTAAATATGCAGCTTTGGAACAAAAGTATAATATAATTATGGCTCAACATGAAAATCAGGTTAAGCAAGTTAAACTTGAAGTTGAAAGTGATTTTAATAATAAAATCGCTGAAATGCGTTCTAAACAAGAATTTGAAAAAATAAAATCTGAAAATGAAGTTGCTAATTTAAAAGCTTCATTTGAAAATGAAAAATTAAAAGTCCTAGCTGAGCAAAAAGAAAAATATGATGAAGAAATTCGTGCTAAAGAAGATATTATTAATCACCTTCAAAGAACAAAAGCAGCAATGAATGTAAAACAAACGGGAGAGGATTTAGAGGCTTGGTGTGACAGTGAAATAAGATCATATATGCAAAATGGCTTATTTAATTGTACTTGGGATAAGGATAATACAGTTGTAAAAGAAGAAGGAGAGTCAAAAGGATCTAAGGCTGATTTTATTTTTAAGGTATATGCAGATGATAAGCATAATCCTAAAGAGATTTTAGCTTCTGTGTGTTTAGACATGAAGGATGAAAATCCTGATTCTGTAAATAAAAAAACAAATGCTGATTATTATAGCCAACTTGATAAAAATAGAGAAAAGAAAAATTGTAGATATGCAGTATTAGTATCAAATCTTGAATTAGGAAAGCCTAATGATTTACAAATTTTCAAGGTTAGAGAATATGAAAATATGTATGTTGTAAGACCTGCATATCTTAGTACCTTCTTAAATATGATGGCATCGCTTACAACAAGATTTGCAGACTTAATTACGAGTAAAGAAAAAGAGATGATTGAATTAAAAACAAAACTTAATTTGATTGATGAATTTGAAGAAATTAAAAAGACTTATTTGGACAAGCCATTAGAATCATTAGAAAAGAGTGTTGAGGCAATTTCTAATAGTTCAGAATCAATTAAAAAAGCTTGTAAGAATATTGATGATCAATGTGATAAAATTAACAGAAGTTATATTAATCAAATAGAAGAAAAAATTAATAAATATGAAATCAAATTTGATAGAAAAATTTGTAAGGAATTAGAATAGGAGCATAGTATGAAAAAATTAATTTTAAATGATGAAGTAGTGAAATTAAATGAAGTATTAGATAAAGTAATAGATTTAGGAAATTGCTTTATTCCTGATGATGATTTAGCACACGATTTATTAGTTGACAAAGAATTTGACAAATTTGCTGATGTAATTATTTCTGATTATTGTAAAAAAGAACCCTATAGCAGTAATATCCGTAAATTTGCTAAAATATTAAGAATAATCAATTCTTTAACTGTATCTGATGACATTGAACCAGTATTAAAAGAACTAAAAGAACTATTTGAAAAAGAAAATGTAAGATTTGAATATCAAATTATAGATTAAAATAGTATATTTTAATAGAATCTAGGGAAAAAGACTCTAGATTCTAGTTTTGTTATTAAAATTATGATAAGATTAATAGTAAGAAAGCGGTGGTACATATGATTATTACAAAAGAAAAGTTAGAAGAAATAAAAAAATATATTGATGATAATTTTTGCGATTTATGGGATGAAGATGAAGAAGATGATGTTGAAGAAACACCAGCTGTAACGAGTTCTCAAGTTTTTTATAATTACTTAAATTGTTCATTATGTGATGATATTGATGATTTAAAAAATAAAATTAATAAAAGAGTTGGTAAGACATGGCAAGAATCTTTATTTTCAATAATTGATAATAAATTATTAGATGAGGTAGAAGTATATAAAAGAGCCGGAATTTCAAAACAAGTTTTTTCAAAAATTAGAGGAGATGTAAATTGTCATCCAAATAAAGATACTGCAATTAGTTTATGTATTGGATTAAAGCTTAATCTTGATGAGGCACAAGATTTGTTAAAAAAAGCAGGATATTCATTGTCTAGCGGAATAAAACGTGATTTGATTATTATATATTTTATTGAAAATCATGAGTATGATATTATCACGATTAATATCGCCTTAGACAAATTTAGTTATAAACCACTTACAAAGTAGTAGTAATATTGATGGTCTCATTAAAAGTTAATTGGAATGCGACCTTTTTTATTTTTGTTTTAGCTATAATTAGTATGTAAGCTAGGTTAATACTCAAAAATATATTGTATTAAATAAAATAGCTCAAAAGGAGAAAAATATAAAATGAACAAAAATTTAACAGAATTAGTATTTATTATTGATAAGAGTGGTTCTATGTCAGGTCTTGAAAAAGACACCATTGGCGGATTTAATTCTTTAATAGAAAAACAAAAAAAGGAACCAGGAAATGCAATTGTATCAACAATATTATTTAGTGATGTTATTGATGTTATCCATGATAGATTAGATATAGATCAAGTACCCAATTTGACTAGTAAAGATTATTTTGTTTGTGGCTGCACGGCTTTACTTGATGCAATTGGACAAACATTAACCCGTATTATTCATGTGCAAGAAAATTTAAATGAAGATGAACAACCAGGAAAAACACTTTTTATAATAACAACTGATGGTAAGGAAAATTCATCAAAAGAATATTCATATAAAAAAATAAAAGAACTTATTAATATGGTAAAAGAAAAATATAATTACGAGTTTATATTCTTAGGTGCTAATATTGAATTTGAAGAAGAAGCTTCAAAATTAGGAATTGATTGTGATAATGCTGTTACATATAAAAATGATAGTGAAGGAATAAAGCTTAATTATTGTGCTTTACATGAGGCAATAACTAATGTGAGATTAGGAGATAAACTTAACAAAACATGGAGAAAAAACATTGATAAAGATGTAAAAAGAAGAGGAAAATAAAACCTAATCTTATCATAAGAAGGATAACGAAAGTTTAATTAGTAAAATGAGGTATTAGTATGCAAAATAAATGGGAATTTACAAAATCAAGTGGTCAAATAAAAGGAATAAGTGATGGTTCTATTGAATCATTTAATCGAAATATTTTAGAATCATTAGCTAGAGAAACATGCCAAAATTCTTTAGATGCGGCAATATCAGATGACCCTGTAGAGGTGTTTTTTGATTTAGAATATATAGAATCGTGTCATTTCCCAGGCTACAATGATTATTTAAATATGATTGAAAAGTCAAAAGAATTTTGGAGCAATAATGAAAAAGCACTTAATGCTTTGGAAAAAGCAGATAAGACACTACATGAGACAAAATTACCGGTGCTTGTTATAAAAGATTATAATACTAAAGGTATTGAAGGACCATATTCAAATAGTTATTTTTCACCATGGCAATCTATTACAGTATTAGATGGTGGATCAACAAAACGTGGCAACACAGGTGGAAGTTATGGTATTGGTAAAAATGCCCCTTATGCTGCCTCTACTCTTCGAGCTGTTTTTTATAGAACATATAATAAAGATAACGAATGGGCGTATCAAGGTATATCACGTTTTGTTAGTTTTAAAGATGATCAAAATTTTACTACTAGTGGTTTTGGCTATTATGGAAATGACAATCAAAAACCTATTAATAATATTCCAGAACTTGATGATATTACTAAAAGAACAAAATATGGTTCTGATGTTTTTGTATTTGGATTTTGTGGAGATAATAATTGGAAAACAGATATCGTAAAAGCTATTCTAATTAATTTTGTAATTTCAATTTATGAAGAAAAATTAAAAGTATATGTTGATGACATTGAAATTTCAAAAAATACATTAAATGTTTTAATTAATGAATATGTTAAAAACAACAAAAGAGAATTAATGAATTGTTATTCAACGTATCAAGTTTTAACAAGTCAAAATACAGAAGTGTTTTATAAGGATTTCCATGAAATGGGTAAGTTAGAACTTAAAGTATTAATAGACCCAAATTTAAATTTAGATAAGAAGTGCTTAAGAACACGAGAAACTGGCATGAAACTTTTTAACCAGGGAAAAATTTCTAAATCAATTCCGTTTGCTGCAATTTTGAGTTTACGTGGTGAAGTTTTAGGTAAATATTTTTTAAAGCTTGAACCACCTACTCATGATTCGTGGGATGTTGATAGAGCACCTAATAAAGCTCAAGCAGAACAATATATAGATGAAATTCAAAAATGGGAAAAAGAAATTATTATAAAAAAGGGAGCTAAAACTTCTTTTGGGGATATTTCAGTTTCTGGTTTAAGTCAAAATCTAGCTATTAATGGCGGTTACTCTTCATCTAAAAAAATAGATGCTTTGTCTGAAACGGTTAATGATATATATATTGTTCAAAAGCAAAATAATAAAATTCAAGGACAATTTATTGGATTAGATGGTGATTCGAATAATACTGGCAAGGAAAAGATTGTTAATGGAAAAATTGATGATGAAAATGGTGAATTAATCGGAATAAGAAAATTAAAAGGTAAAAGAGAAAGAAACAAAGTAGTGAAGCATAAAGCAAGGCTTGATGAAAATGGCAATGATTTAGTGAAGAAAAATGAACAGTCAGGGAAACCTCAAAATATTAGTTCTTTAAGAATAATTAAGTGTGATATGAAAAAATATGAACTCATCTTTACACTTGATAAGGATATATTGAACGGTCATTTATGCTTATTATCTATTGGTGAAAACAATAGAGGAAGAATGATAAATGTTGTAAAGGCTGATCCAATTTCTAACATAAATATTAACGGTATAAAAAATGGTGAAATTAGTTTTAGTAATGTAAAAAAAGATGATAAAGTCAAATTATTTTTTGAATTATCTAATAATAGTAATTTTGCAATGGAGGTAATAGTTTATGAACATTACAAATAGACTTTATACATATCCTGTTTTAAGTAATGATACAAATGATTATAATAATTCTCATTTTCAAGTTTCATATTCTTACGAAAATATAGGTGTTTTATCTTTAAAATTTAAGTTTAAATGTATTTTAGATAATGAAGAATTATTAAATTTAATAAATGATAAAAAAGCTAGGCTTTGTTTACACATTGAATGCTCGCTTACTTCTTATAGACAAATGTTTGTTTTAAATAGTAATGGGGATACCGAAATTAATGTTGAGTTTAAGAAAATAAATGGAAAAATTGAGCTGTTAGCTTTGGTTGTTGCAACTGAGACGTTACCTGATTATTATAGTAAAGATTTTAATGATGATTATAATAACAGAAAGTTTTTTGTTGATAAAGGCGCTATTTTAGCTTTTGATAACTTGGGATATATTAATATAAATAAGAATATCCAAGAATTTAAAAATGTAGAATCTATTTTTTCAATTACTAAGTTACAATCTGAAGAAGAAACTCCTTTTAATGTTAATTTAGACGGCGAGAGAATTAAAATTGGATTACCACAAAAGCAGTTTGATTATTACAATATCAATTGTAATAATGTTCATCTTCAAAGTGTGTTTAACTCATTAGTGATTTTCCCTACACTTATTTATGTTTTTGAAACACTAAGCTCTAGTGCCGATGAATATAAAGATAAAACTTGGTATTTAGCTTTAGAATATAATTTTAAAAATATTGGGAAAAATTTATCGAGCGAATTGGAAAAAATTTGTAATGATGAATTAACCTCAATTGAATTAGCCCAAATAATCATGGATTATCCAATTAGAACAGCTTTTGATGGGCTAAGTATGTTAGATGGTGGTGAAGAAATTGATGAAGATTAGAATAATGAAACAGCAAGTACTTGATAAAATTAAAGATAATATGAAAGAGTACATTGAAAAATACTTTATTGAAGAATCAAACGATTGGTTATGGAATGTTTGTGATTGTGACCCATTTGAAGATTTTAAAGAAATAAATGATTTTTCTTTGGCCGATATAAATCAACAAGCTACAATTATAGATTTTTACAATTGCAAAATATTATATTCAAACTTAAATTTTTTAAACGAATCACAGGCTGCAGATGAAAGACTATGGGCCGGTTTATCGAATGACATTTTTTATTCATATTTACGTAAGCGATTTAATATGAGTGAAGTTACATATCATAAAGCAAAGAATCCAATTGGTGATGTGTTAACAAGATTTTTTTACAAAAATTCAGGACGATCTGGATATTTTAGAAATGCCTTAGCTAAATGCTGGTGGGTTGGACATCATACATACGATCCTATAAATAAATTTAAACTGCTTGATACTTTGGGCCCTAATGATATGAGTACTAAAGTTACAGATATTTTCCACAATTACACTTTTTCTTCTTGTAATAATGCTTTGAGTGGAATAATAGAAGGAATCGGATACTTTAATGCTAATGGAATTAAATATAATATGCAAAGAGATGTAAGACCATGTCTTCAATATATAAATGCCATCGGAGGAAGTTTGGTATTAGATGTCTTTACTACAAATGAAATAAGAGATATTTTTATTAAACAACTTCAATTAAAATTAGATGGTAAATCAAATGATTTGGTTTATGATAATTATGTTGATGATAATATTGAAGATACAGTTGCAATAGATGATAATTTAGTTATGATGGGTGATTTAGTCCATGTAATAGAATTGGACACTGAAAAAGTTAAAAAATATCAGATGAAATATAAATCAGAAACAGATCTAACATTATATCCTTTTGTTGAAATGCTTATTGGAAAACGTGAAGGCGATATAGTTGAATTTGAAAATAAAAAATATAAAATTGTCTTAATAGAGAAAAATTCACCAAGCAGGACTTAAAATAAAATTAAATTTAAAAGATATTTCATTTTAATAATCAAATTTATTTATATATAGTTTCAGGTTGGTTTTGCATTATATTATAAAAAATTGTATAATTATAATAAATATATTCTAATGCTAGAGGAGTATTGTATGAGAATAATTGATATAAAGAATAAAATTATAGATTTTGTACGTGATGAAAGAGAAGCACGCAGAGTTATTGAATTGCTAAAGAAAAATCAATCTGAGATGCATATATGTGATTTAGATTTAGTTTTACTATTAGTATCGTTAGGGGCTTTCCAATTTATTTCAAACAAACAATTTGATTTACTTTGTGATTCTGAATTCGCTCAATATTTAGCACCTAAAACTTTTTCAAAAGATGCAGTTGACTTTGATGATGAAAAAAGAATTAATGAAATAAGGGAAGAAATTGCGTATACATTAAAGAAGCAAATTTTATCTAATGAAGCAATTGCTGTGATTGATAATCATGAACTTATTGGAAATGTAAATATTGATGCTTTAATTGCCAATCAGGCAACGTTTATAAATTTACAAAACAACATTAGTATTGAAGCTAGAACATCTGGAATATATTCATTTGCATTATCACAAGTTGATTATAGAATATTGTATGATGTTACATTAAAGAATAACGCAGATGTGTCTATAAAAAATTTGGTTTTAAAAATAACATCAACACCAAATTATGTTACTTTTGGAGAGATTAATATTCGCCTATTACAGCCACATCAACCAATAATGATTTCAGATTTTGTTGTTACACCACAAATTGACGAATTACTTAAGCTTAATGAAAAACAAATTGGAACTTTAAATTTTACATTATATGATGGTGAAACTGAAATAGCTAAGCTTTCAAGTGAAATGATTTATTATTCTTATGACACTTGGGTAGAAAGACTAATTCCCGGTTCGACAGCTTTATTTGTAATGCCTAATGAAGATTCTGTAAAAAATATAGTTAGATTAACTGCACAAACATTGCAAAAAGAAACTGGGAAGGCTTCATTAGATGATTATCAATCTGGGGATAAAAATTTAGTTAATTAACAAGTAAAGGCATTATACGATACATTAAGACAGGAAGGAATTGGATATATTACATCACCAGCTTCGTATGAAGTGGTAGGTCAAAAAATTAGGATCCCTCATGATGTTTTAAAGGGAAAACAAGGGACATGTATTGATTTAGCAATTTTATTTGTTTCATGTCTTGAATCTATGGGATTGAATGCCGGTATTGTTTTGATTGCAGGACATGCTTATGCTTGTGTTTTCTTGGAAGAGGAACATTTATTAAGCTCTCCATATTCTGATGCAACTAAAATGTTAGATTTATGTGATAATGAAAAAAAGGTCATTTTTATAGAATGTACTACCTTTACAGCTGGTAATGACACAACGTTTGAACAAGCGTGTTCATTAGCAAGAGAAAATACTTGGGCGCATGTTAATGATCCAAACTTTGAGGTTATAGATATATCAATTTCAAGAGCAAGTGGATATTTGCCATTACCTATAAAATTTGATGATGTTGAAAAAATAACTATTGATTTAGAGGTTAAAGAAGAGAATTCTATCAGATTGAAAAAGAAGGATTTTAAGACTTCAAGTGATAAATTAAAACTTACTGATGCTGAGGTCAATAAATTCGATTTGTGGGAAAAGAAGCTTTTGGATTTGTCAAAAAGAAATGAACTTATTGACTTTAAAGTTGATAGAAATGGTCAGCAAATTTTGACTTTTGATAATGATGGTAATTTGAGTATAAATTTCTTATTCGATGAGTTTAAGGAAAAGAAATATCAATATACATTAATTGATTCAAATATACAAGGTATGGGTGGAACTTTAAGTCTTCCGGATTTAACTGAAGAACAATATAACACTTGTAGTTATGCCGTAAATGATCATAAGTTGTTATTTATAAAGCGAAAAACTTCCTTGAATAGTGCGCTTAAATTTTTCGATAGAGAAAGAAGAAAGGCATTTGAGGAAAGTGGATCAAATGTTTTATATATGGCGATTGGTTTTATTGAATGGTTTGAAACGGAAAGGTCAATTCGTCCTAAATATGCACCAATTATTCTAATTCCTATTGATTTAAAAAGACATAGTAAGGATAGTTATTCAATTATTGGTCGAGATGAACCTGCATTTCTTAATATCTCAATATTTGAATTCTTTCACCAAGAGTTTAAAATGAACTTTGATGATTTGTTAACTATGAATTTATTCTCAGATGATTCTAATATTTCTGCTGATACAATTTTAAATACTGTTTCTGAAAAATTGAAGAGGCTAAAACGAGCGCGAGTTATCAAAACTGCTGCAATTAATATTTTTAGATTCTCTAAGGCTGTAATGTGGCAAGATGTTAAATATCATAGAGAAGAACTTGCTAAAAATAAGGTTATAAAATCAATTTTAAATCGTTCTTATATTGTTACTGAGGAAGAAAAATTGACCGAGAATTTTGATGATGACAAATCAAATCCGGCTGATTTGGCAATTCCTTTAAGTGCAGATTCAAGCCAAATAAAGGCTATAAAAGATTGTGGTGAGGGAAAAAGCTTTATTTTACAAGGACCACCTGGAACAGGTAAATCGCAAACAATTACTAATATGATTGTAAATGCTATTTACCATGGAAAAACGGTTTTATTTGTTGCTGAAAAGATGGCAGCGCTTGAGGTTGTACAAAGACGATTAGAAAAGTTAAAACTAGACAAATTTGCCCTTGAAGCACATTCTATTAAATCAGATAAAGCTAGTGTAATGGAACAATTCAAAAATAGGATTGAGCTTAATAGAATTATTTCAGATACAGATAAATATTATAAAACTTCTAGCGATTTGAAATTGAAACGAGACGATTTAAATAAGATTATAAATGTCCTTCATAAAAAAGAAGATTATTTCTTATCATTTTATGATGCTCTTGTTCGAAGTGATGGATTAGATGATATTGCAACAATTGAACTCAATGATGATTTTGTTAGAAATCTTAATGATGATAAATTTCAAGAAGACATTAATCTAATAAACGAATTTGAAAATCAAATAATAGAAAATGGTGGATATTTAAATAATCCGTTTATTTTGTATCGAAGTCAAAAGTATATTCCTAATGTAACTAAAAATAAGTTTAGAGAGTTAGGTCCTAAATATAAAATAGCATTGCTTAAATATAATAATGCAATTACTAAATTTCAGGAAGAAAATGATATTGAATTTAGTATATCAAGAAGTAAAAATAATGAGATTATTTTGTTACTTAAAGATAATGACATGAAAAATGTGATTCCATCATTATTAAATTCAAATTTAATTAATAACGAAGAAATAAGTTTTATATTATTAAATGGTATAAAGGTACAAAAAGAATTAGAAAAAATTCGTTTCTCTTATGCTGATTCAATTTTATCTTTAGATATAAATCAAGCATTATTTGATTATGATAAGGCTAAAAATGCAGGCTTTTTCTCTAGGGGAAAGCTTCAAAAAGCGTGTGTTAAGCAAATTGCAGATTTATCAAGAAATCCTAAACTTGTCAAATTTGAAGAATTGCCTTATTTGTATGGTGAATTGAAAAAAATTAAAGATAATATTCAAATTTTAAAGAATTACATGTCAAGATACGAGGTATTCTTTGGGCCTTCTTATTCATATAAGATAGAAGATTATGATTTTAATTTGATTAATGAAAAATATAATGTTTCAAAACAATTTTATGCTAATCATAAAGGTTTAGGTGATATTCTCTTAAATAAAATTGTTACTAAAAGTAATTCGTTTGCACTTAGAAATTCTAATGAGGTTATAGAATCTTATGAAGAGTTAAAGCAAATTGAAAATATTTTAGAGACTGAATTAGGATTTGATTATTCGTTATGTGATAAATATCTTATTGGATACTCAGATATTGTAAAAATGATTGATAAATGGGATACAAGAATTGATTATCTTAGAAACTGGAGTTATTTATTAACAATATATGAAAAACTTCAAAATAATAATTTAAAATGTATTATCGATTATATTGAAAGTGATAATTATGATTATTCTAAAAATCAGCTTGCATTAATTTATCAAAAATCAGTATACAAACATATTATGAACGAAATTGTATTAAATAATAATTCTGGTTCGTTTAATGCAATTGAATTAAAACATTCTTCTGATACATATAAAGAATTAATAAATGTTTTTGCAAATGAAACGGTAAAAGAAACAGCTTTTAGAATTACATCTCAGACACCATTAATGACGGAAAAATCTGCTGCATCATCTGAAATTGGTATTTTAAGAGCCGCAATTACTAATAAATGTAGAGGGAAATCATTAAGACAACTATTCTCTGAAATTCCTCATATTATTACTAAATATTTTCCTGTGTTTTTGATGTCGCCAATTTCTTGTGCACAATTTTTAAATCATAATATGCCTAAGTTTGATATCGTCATTTTTGATGAGGCTTCCCAAATGCCAACAAGTGAAGCTATAGGTGCAATTGCAAGAGGTAAAAATTTAATTGTAGTAGGAGACTCAAAACAAATGCCTCCAACTGCATTTTTCCAAACTAAAGGATCAGATGATGATTATGTAGATATTGATGATCAAGAAAGTATTCTTGATGATTGCAGCGTAATTGGTATGCCATCAAGACAACTAGATTGGCATTATAGAAGTAAACATGAGTCTTTAATTAGATTTTCAAATGCAAGGTTTTATAATAATTCACTTGTTACATTCCCATCACCAAATGATATGGTTACAAAGGTTACACTTAAAAATGTAAAAGGTGTTTATGATAAAAGAGGGAAAAACAACAATGCAATTGAGGCTGATGCAATAATTAAAGAAATTGAAAGAAGATTAAAATCTACTGAACTTTGCAAGCGTAGTATTGGTGTTGTAACCTTTTCATCATCTCAACAAGAATTAATCGAGGATAAACTTGATGATTTTTGGGCTAAAAATAAAAAACTAGAAGCTAAATATCTAGAAATGGTAAATGATCCTATTCATCCATTAGAGCCGATTATTGTTAAAAATCTTGAAAATATTCAAGGTGATGAAAGAGATGTAATTTTGTTTTCAGTATGTTATGGACCAGATAAAAATGGACAAATGTCTTATCAATTTGGACCTATTAACAAATCTGGCGGAGAAAAGAGATTAAATGTAGCTTTTAGTAGAGCTAGATATGAAATGACAATTTTTACATCTTTCGAGCCTTCTTTGTTAAGCCATATGAATTCAAATTCAATAGGAGCTCAAGAATTTTATTTGTTCTTAAAATATGCTAAAGATGGCGGAAGTACATTAGCTATAAGCAATAATTCGATATCTGAAATTCCTGTTGGTATTGAAAAAAGAATTGCTGCAGAATTAAATAAACTTGGATATAAAACAGTTACTGATGTTGGTAAATCATCATTTAGAGTTGATATAGGAATTATTGATCCAAATGATGAAAATCAATATATTCTTGGAGTAATTTGTGATAGTTATTCATATGAAAATGCATCAACTTCTCGAGATAGAAATATTATTCAACCTTCAATTCTTAAAGTATTAGGCTGGAATTTAATAAGAATTTGGTCATTTGATTATTTAGATGATCCTAAGTTTGTTATTAACTTGATTGTTGATAAAATTAAAGAACTGGAGAAAAATCCTAATACGCAATCAATTGAAAATAATAATGATAATATAAACATTGAATATGAAAGTGAAAAAATTGAATCAATATCTTATGCAGAAAAATATACTCAATTTATGAGAAAATTTAATGTTACAGATGATCATAAAAGTGGCGAATTTAAAAATTCAGTAAAAGTTATTATTCAAGAAATTTTAAAACTTGAAGTTCCTATTTCATATCAAACACTATGTAACAGGGTTGCTAATGCAACTTTATGCTCAAGGGCAGGATCTGATATTCAAAATGCTGTAAATTATGCGTTGAGTATGTTAAATGCAAAAAAGACTAAAAATGGTGAAAAAATTTTTATCTGGAATAGTGATGGTAATACAAAGCTTGAACATTACCGAGTTTTTGATGATGAAGCAAGAGATATGGAGGATATTGCAAAAGAAGAAATTATCGTTGCTGTAAAAGAAGTTCTTCTAAACCACGGTCCTATGACTATAGATGATTTGAAGAGATTAACAGCAAATTGCTTTCGCATTAAATATGTTAAGGCTAAAGTTAATGAAACAATGGATTGTGTTATAGAGCATTATTGCAATAATAAAGATCCAAATAAAAATATACTTACAATGATTAATTCGCAATCAAGAATTGCATTAAAAGAGCAGGTGAAATAAATATGATATTAAGTGGTGGAATTGCAACTGGCATTGTTTTTGGTTCAATTGCGTTGATTATAATTCTGATAATTATATTGGTTAAAATTGATAAAGCTAAAACAGATAGAGTAAGAAAAACAAGTCCTTATTTTCGTAAAATTTTAGAATTGAATAATAAAACAAGTTTTAAGACTATCAGTGGGTCTTTTACAAGAGTTTCAAATACATTAAGCACTAAGCGTCAATTTGATAATTTTAATTACATAAAAAAATGTGATGAATATATTGCTGATTACCTAGAGCAATTTATACACATTGTTGATGGTATAGAGTATAATAAAAAGGCTTATAAAGAGTATTCTGAAGCGTTTAGGGCTCTAAAACACACTGATTCTGTTGAATTGGCAAAACAAAACAAAATGTCGCTAGCATCTTTTGTAAAAAGAGAAACTAAACTTGCAACAGCAGCATATATAAAGCCAGTTATGGATTATACAGTTACTGTTTTAGCATCCTATACTTCACCAAAGGGAAGAAATTCTTATAGTTGGAGTAATAGTTTTGATTATAATTATATTAAGCAAACGGTTACTTTATATAGACCTAAACCAGTTACTTTATCTGGAAATGAAAATGAACCAAATAAAACAAAAACTATAGTTAATCAAAATAATACTAATTCTAGACCAACTAGATCACCTAGAACATCAAAACCAATTAATTCTATAGATGATCTTGAAGAGATAGATTAAAATTATAAAATATATTAATAATGTTTATAGTTTACTCACAGTGTATAAATACATTGTGAGTTTTTTAATAATGGAAAATTATCAAATTTTCTCAAAAATAACTTAAAATGTAATTTTTATTAAATTATTTAAGGAATTATATCAGCTTTTTTCACAAATTTTACTTTTTATAGCTAAAAAGCAACTTCACCAAAATGGCTAATGATGATATAATAAAGCATATAATGTTTTAGATAAAAAGTATAAAAATTTTATGCTTAAAATGGCTTTTCATAGCTATTTGTAGAAAGAGGTGCTTTTATGGACTTATTTGATAATAAAACTAAATTATTAGGTGATGATTTAAAAAAATCAATTAAACCCAATTCTAAAATAAAAATTGTAGCTTCATATTTTTCTATTTATGCTTTTGAAGCTTTAAAGGATGAATTATCAAAAATAGGAGAATTACAGTTTATTTTTCCAACTCCTACATTTGTTTCTAAAGGAATTACTGATAAATTGAAAAAAGAAAAAAGAGAATATTATATTCCTAAACATATGAATGAAAATATGCTTTATGGAACTGATTTTGAAATAAGATTAAGAAATCAACTTACTCAAAAGGTTATAGCAAAAGAATGCGCTGATTGGGTTAAAAATAAAGTAACATTTAAATCAAATATTACGCCTAATGGAATTCCTAATTTTATTTATGTAGATAATGGCGAAAATGAATCTGTATATATGCCAATAAATGGGTTCACATCTACTGATTTAGGATATGAAAAAGATAATATGATGTTTAATCTTATTAATAAATTAGATGGGGACTATACTAGACAATTTTTTAATCAATTTAAAAATGTTTGGAATGATGATGCAACTCTTGAAGATGTTACGACTTCGATAACAGATTATATTTCATCTGCTTATATTGATAATGCACCAGAATATATTTACTTTATTACGTTATATAATATTTTTAATGAATTTTTAGATGATATTATGTCAGAAGATTATATGCCTAATGAAAGAACAGGCTATAAAAATTCTATTATTTGGAATAAACTATATAATTTCCAAAGAGATGGTGCAATAGGTATAATCAATAAACTTGAAAAATATAATGGTTGTATTTTAGCTGATTCAGTTGGTCTTGGTAAGACTTTTACTGCATTAGCTGTAATGAAATATTATGCATCAAGAAATAAAAATATCTTAGTTCTAACCCCTAAAAAACTTGCAAATAACTGGAATAAATATAGAGATAATGTAAAAACAAACCTATTCTATAAAGATGGAATTCACTTTGATGTTTTATATCATACTGACCTTGGAAGAAAAAAAGGCATTTCAAATGGGCATGACTTATCTCAATTTAATTGGGATAATTACGATTTGGTAGTTATTGATGAATCTCATAATTTTAGAAATGCTAATAGTTATAAAGATAAGGAAACAAGATATGATTTCTTATTAAAACATGTAATGAATGATGGTGTTAAAACAAAAGTGTTAATGTTATCAGCAACACCAGTTAATAATAGATTTAATGATTTGAAAAATCAATTAGCTTTAGCTTATGGTGAAAACGTTAATGAATTTAATGAAAAATTAGAAACTGAAAAGACTGTTGAAACAATTTTAAAAAATGCTCAACAGCAATTTAATGAATGGTCTAAACTTCCTGTTGAAGAAAGAACATCAAAAAGATTGATGGATTCTCTTGATATTGATTTTTCAATATTACTTGATAATGTAACAATAGCTAGAAGTAGGAAGCATATAACAAAATATTATGATACTAAGGATATAGGAAAATTCCCAACAAGATTAAGACCTGAATCTTATTATTGTGATATTGCCGATAGTAATGATTTTTTAGGATATAATGATATATTTGAATCATTAATGGGATTAACTATGGGTGTATATGCACCAATGGATTATGTTCAACCAAGTAAAATTCATAAATATGAGGAATTATATGATACAAATGTTGGACGTGCAACTTTAAAACAAGTTAATCGTGAACGTGCATTACAAAGATTAATGACAATTAATATGTTAAAGCGTCTTGAATCATGTGTTGATTCATTTAGAATAACTTTAAAGAAAATAAAGGAAGTTAATCAGAATACTTTAAAATCAATTATTGATTTTGAAAATCATAAATCAGAACATAAAAATTATGAATTAAATCAAATAGATGAAGATGACTTTGATAATGATGATTTTGATATTACGAATGAATCAACTTTAGGAAAAGTTAAAATTGATTTTGCTGATATGGATTTAAAATTATGGAAAAATGATTTGAAGTCAGATATTGACACTTTAGATACTTTGTATGATTTAATGATGATTGTTTCTCCTGATAAAGATTTGAAGTTAAGAAAATTATTATCACTAATAGATAATAAAATAAATAATCCAATTAATCCTAATAACAAAAAAGTATTAATTTTCTCAGCTTTTGCAGATACAACTAATTATTTATACGATAATATTTCAAGTTATGTTAAAGATAAATATGGACTAAATACTGCAAGAATTCAAGGAGCACAAAGTGGTAATACAGCAACAATTGATGGAGATAAAGAAACCGATAGATTACTTGCTTTATTCTCACCAAAATCAAAAGAACGTGATGTTGTATATCCAAATGATAAAAATGTAAATATTGATATTTTAATAGCAACTGACTGTATATCAGAAGGACAAAATTTACAAGATTGTGATTTATGTATTAACTATGATATTCATTGGAATCCAGTTAGAATTGTTCAAAGATTTGGTAGAATTGATAGAATTGGATCAGTTAATGAATATATCAAATTAATAAACTTTTGGCCTAATGTGTCATTAGATTCATATATTAATTTAAATGCTAGAGTTGAAAATAGAATGAAGCTTGTAGATGCAACCGCAACAGGTGATGATAATATTATTTCATCTGAACAAGCAGACCTTGATTATCGTAAACAACAACTAAAGAAATTACAAGATGGTGACTTACAAGATCTTGAAGATGTTGACGGTTCAATTACTATAACCGATTTAGGCTTAAATGAATTTAGAATGGATGTAGTATCATACATAAAGGAACATGGAGAACCTAAAAATATTCCAAATGGTTTATATGCAGTTGTAAGACATGATGATAATGCAAATATACAAAAAGGTGTTATTTATGTATTAAAAAATAAAGTTGATGACATTAACATAGGTAAAAAGAATAGATTACATCCATATTATTTGGTTTATCTTGATGAACAAGGAAACGTCATAAATAATCATATGGAAGTAAAGCAAATACTTGATGTTATTAGAAAAACTTGTAAAAATCAAACTGAACCTATAAAAGATTTATGTCATCAATTTAGCAAAGAAACAAAAGATGGCTATAAGATGGATAAGTATAGCGAATTACTAAATAAAAGTATCGAATCAATTATAGATGTTAAGGAAACTAATGATATTTATTCATTATTTAATAATGGTTCTGATGTTCTATTTAGTGGAAATATTAAGGGTTTAGATGATTTTGAATTGATTGCATTTGTTGTTATAAAGTAGGTGGTATAATGTTTAATTTTAGTAGTAAAACAGAAGTAAATAAGCAATTTAAACTTACAGATTTATATAAGCAAATGAATGCTACAAAAGAAGTTAAACAAAATGCTTTAATGATTAGTTCAATAATATTAAAAAATGTTATATCACCAACTACATTAAATGTAAGAGAATCAAGTAGTATGAAAGAATTTTATGTTTTTGAAATTAGTTCAAAGAAAAGAGAAATTCCTTCAATATTTATTAAAGAACTTGATAAGGCAATTAAAATTCAAACCATATTCATTATAAAAAATGATGAATATGAGATTCTTTATACTAAATATAAAAAAGATAAAACATCAAAATATTTTGAATCAAATTGGACAACTAAAAAATATGATTTACCATTAAGTGTAAATGTTCCAGATTCATATAAATATATTATTTCAAAAACATTTATTTATCCATATTTTGAAAATGAAACTGTAGAAGAATATATATCAAGATATCTTAAATTACAAAAAATTGATGCATCTATAAAAAAACTAGAAGATTTAGTTAAAAAAGAAATACAATCTAAAAAAAGATTTGAATATAATGAAAATTTAAAGCAATTAATTAAAGAAAAAGATAATTTATTAAAAGAGGTATAATAACATGGCAATTGAAAAGCTAAATATGGAAACTAAAGATTTATCACAAGAACATATAAAACAAATACAGCAATTATTTCCAAACGCAGTAACTGAAATAAATAAGAATGGCAAAATTACATTAGGTATTGATTTTGATGTGTTAAAGCAAGAATTATCAAATGAATTGATTGATGAAAAACAAGAAAGATATCAAATGACTTGGCCTGATAAAAAGAAAGCTATGTTATTAGCCAATAGTAAAATTAATGCAGCACTTAGACCATTAAAGGAAAAATCAGTTGATTTTGATAATACTAAAAATATTTATATAGAGGGAGATAATTTAGATGTACTTAAATTATTAAGAGAAACCTACCTTAATAAAGTAAAAATGATCTATATTGATCCACCATACAATACAGGTAATGACTTTGTTTATAATGATAATTTTGCGCAATCAACTGATGAATATAATGCAAATAGTGGCCAATATGATGAACAAGGTAATAGAATGGTTTTAAATAATGAGTCTAATGGTAGATTTCATACTGATTGGTTAAATATGATGTATCCTAGATTGAAAATCGCAAAAGATTTATTATCTGAAGATGGATTTATTTTTATAAGTTTGGATGATAATGAATATAGTAATGCAATAAAAATTTGTAATGAAATATTTGGAGAGAGAAATTACATAGCATCATATATAAAACAATCTAAAGTTGGAGGTGGCAGTGATTCTAAATATGTTGTAAAAGAACATGAATACTGTTTTGTATATTGTAAAAATATTGACAATGCCCCTGAAATGTTTATGGACCATGAAAAAGAATATTTAACCCGATATAAGGAAAAAGATGAAAGAGGAAGATTCTTTTGGGATACATTTGCAAGACCAGGGTTAAAAAATCCTATTCATTATGATATTGTGACTCCTGATGGAACTAAACTTGACTATGGTTGGATTCATAGTGAGGAGAGATTTAAAAAAGAATTATCTGAGGGAACTGTTAGAATTATTAAGAAAAATGATGGCAATTGGTCTGTTCAATTTAAACAATATTTAAATGAAAATGGTAAAAAACCACGCTCAATGACAATGGATTTCGGAGGAAGTATTGATGGAAAAAATGAAATTAAATCATTATTTTCAGATGATAAAATATTTCCATATCCAAAATCAATTAAGTTTATTTCTGAATTGATTAAGACAATAAAAGATGATAATTATATAATTATGGATTTCTTTAGTGGAGCTGCAACAACTGCTCATACTGTTATGAAACTAAATGCAGAAGATGACGGAAATCGTAGGTTTATTATGGTTCAATTGCCAGAAGAATGCAAAGATGAAACTGAAGCTCAAAAACTTGGTTATAAAACTATTTGTGATATTGGTGAGGAGCGAATTCGTCGTGCTGGCAAGAAAATTAAAGAAGAACTAATTGAAAAGAAAAACACTGCTGGAATGCTTAATGATGATGTGGTTGATCCAGACTCATTAGATATAGGCTTTAGAGTATTTAAATTAGATTCATCAAATATGAATGATGTATATTATAATCCTAATCAAACTCAAAAAAATCTATTAGAAACTACAATTGATAATATAAAATTAGATAGAACAGGTTTAGATTTGTTATTCCAAGTAATGCTTGAATTAGGCGTTGAATTATCAGCTAAAATAGAAGAAAAAGATATTTTAGGTAAGAAGTGTTATTTTGTAAATGATAATGATATTGCTGCATGTTTTGATGATGATTTAACTAATGAATTATTGACAGAGCTAGCTAAAACAAAACCATTATATGCAGTATTTAAAGATTCTTGTTTTAATAATGATAGTGTAGCTATTAATAATGAACAAATTTTTAAGACATATTCACCTTCTACAAAGGTAAAAGTATTGTAAGAGGTAAAATATATGAGTAATATAAAATTTAAGTTTAAAACACAAAAGTATCAAACTGACGCAGTTGATGCTATTTGTAATGTATTTAATGGTCAGCCTTATTCTAAAAATGCTCAATATACTAGAGATTTAGGTGCTATTGGACCTAAGAAGGAATCAAGAACAATATTTAACTTCGATGAAAATGCAAAAGAAGCTAGTAAAGAATTTCTAAAAGAAGATGAAGAAGATGTTGATGATACTGGTTTTGCTAATGAAAGATTAATGTTATCACAAGAACAATTGTTAACAAATATTAAAAATATTCAAAATACAAATAACATTAAAGAATCTTCAACTTTATCTCATAAAATAGGTGCTGTCGAACTTGATGTTGAAATGGAAACCGGTACTGGAAAAACATATGTTTATATTAGAACAATGTTTGAATTAAATAAAAGATATGGATTTTCTAAATTTATAGTTGTTGTTCCATCAATAGCTATTCGAGAAGGTGTTTTTAAGACATTTAGTCAAACAGAAGATCATTTCATGGATATTTATGGTAAGAAGGCTAGATTCTTTATTTATAATTCTAAGAATTTAAATCAATTAGATTCATTTAGTAGTAGTGATGCTATTAATGTTATGATAATAAATATTCAAGCATTTAATGCTCGTGGAGCTGATGCTAGAAAAATTTATGAAGAACAAGATTCATTTCAATCACGTAAACCAATTGATGTTATAAAGAAAAATAGACCCATTTTAATTTTAGATGAACCACAAAAAATGAGTGGCAGTGCAACTCAAGAGAGTTTATTAAATTTTAATCCATTGTTTTCTTTAAATTTTTCAGCAACACATAAAATTCAACATAATTTAGTTTATGTGTTAGATGCTTTAGATGCCTATAATAAAAAATTAGTAAAGAAAATAGAAGTAAAAGGATTCCAAATTAAAAATTTAAGAGGAACTAATGGTTACTTATATCTTCAAGATATTATATTAAGTCCTAATAAGCCTCCTATGGCTAAAATTGAATTTGAAATATTATATTCTGGAGCGAGAATTAATAGAGAAACTAGAAATCTTTCTATTGGTGATAATCTATATCAAATATCAAATAATATGGAACAATACAAAGATGGATATGTTATCTCAGAAGTGAATCCATTTAATAATACAGTTACATTTTTAAATGGAGAAGTATTAGAACTTGGTACTGCTACTGGTGATGTTAATGAAAATGATGTTAGAAGAATTCAAATAAGAGAAACAATTAAATCACACTTTGAAAAAGAGGAAGAACTATTTAATAAAGGTATTAAAGTACTTTCATTATTCTTTATTGATGAGGTTGCTAAATATCGTCAATATGATGAAGATGGAAATGAAGTTAATGGAGAATATGGTAAAATATTTGAAGAAGAATATAACAATATTGTAAATGAATATATAACAGTATTTAATACACCATATTGTGATTATTTAAGAAATACCAGTGCTTCTAAGGCTCATAATGGTTATTTTTCAATTGATAAAAAAGGTAGAAAGATTGATTCTAAAACTACGAGAGGAACAGATACTTCTGATGATGAATCTGCATATGATCTTATTTTGAAGGATAAGGAAAGATTATTATCATTTGAAGAGCCTACTAGATTCATTTTTTCACATTCAGCTTTACGAGAAGGATGGGACAATCCAAATGTATTCCAAATTTGTACTTTAAAACATTCATCTAATGATGTCCAAAGAAGACAGGAAGTTGGAAGAGGATTACGTATTTGTGTTAATAAGTTCGGAGATAGAATGGATTCTATAACAGAAGGTATTGATTTTTATGATATAAATAAACTAACTGTTATTGCTAATGAATCTTATGAATCATTTGTTAAAGGAATTCAATCTGAAATTAAAACAGATTTATATGATAGACCTACTAAAGCATCAGTTACTTTCTTTACAGGAAAGACAATTATTGTTAATAATAAGGAAGAGAAGATTACTTCTCGTCAAGCTACTGCAATTTATCAGTATTTATTAAGAAATAATTATATTGATTTAGATGAGAAGCCAACTGATGATTATAAACAAGCAAAAGAAGTTGGAACATTAGCACCAATGATACCAGAGTTAGAGCCAATAGCTGAACAAATTCATACATTAATTCAATCAATTTATGATGATAAAGTTATTGGTAATATGATTAATAATGGAAGACAATCTAAAGTTCAAGATAATAATTTAAATGAGAATTTTAATAAAAAGGAATTCCAAAAATTATGGAACTTAATAAATCATAAATATGCATATTATGTTGATTTTGATTCAAATGAATTAATCAATAATTCAGTAAAAGTAATTAATTCTGAGCTTTATGTAACAGAATTAAAATATACTATTACAATAGGTGAACAAAAGGAAAATATTGACAAAAATCAAATTGAAAATAGTGAGGCCTTTAAGGAAGGTAAAATATCTACAAAAACATTAAAGACATCTACAAGTAATCAAATTAAATATGATTTGTTAGGTAAAATAACTCAACAAACATCTTTAACTAGAAAAACGATAGCTACTATTTTAAAGAATATTGATGATTCTAAATTTATATTGTTTAGTGCAAATCCAGAAGAATTTATTAATAAAGTATCTAAAATGATTAATGAACAAAAGGCTTCATTAATTGTAGAGCATATTACTTATAATCAGGTTGAGGGCCAATTTGATTCAACTATTTTTACAGAATCTAAATTAGCTACAGAATATGCTAATGCATATAAAGCTAAAAAGCATATTAGAGATTATGTTTTTGTTGATGGAATCAATAAATCAACTTCAATTGAAAGAGTATTAGCAGAAGATATGGATAAAGCTGATGAAGTTGTTGTTTATGCTAAACTTCCAACTAGCTTCTATATTCCAACACCAGTAGGAAATTATAGTCCAGACTGGGCTATAGCATTTAAAGAGGGCTCAGTAAAACATATTTATTTTGTTGCTGAAACAAAAGGAACTCTTGATTCATTACAATTAAGGGGTGTTGAAAAAGCTAAAATTGAATGTGCTAAGAAATTATTTAATAATATGTCAACATCTCAAGTGAGATATGAACATATTAATACATATCAATCATTACTTGATAAAATGAATGCATTGAAGTGATAGAAGTTTATTAAATTACAAAATGAAAAGATGGTGAATTAGATTGATTTCAATAGAAAAAGTTCATATTGAAGGTTATAAAAAATTTAAGAAAATTGATGTTGAATTTAATGATGATTATACTGTTATTGTTGGCGATAATGAATCTGGTAAATCTACAATACTTGAGGCAATTGATTTAGTTTTAAATAAATCAATTAAGACATTTGATTTATCAATGCTTGAGGTTCTTTTGAACTCTGAAAATAAAGAAAAGTATTATTCTCTTAAAAATGTTACTTCATTGCCAAGAATAGTTATTCAAATCTTTTTTAAAGGCATGGAAGGTAACCCAAAATTCGATTATTTTTGTGGTAGTGAATATGAAAATTCTGATGTTGAACATGAAAAATTTGGGGTTGAATTTATTGCAGAATTTGATAAAGATTATTTAACGCAAGTTTCCTCATATATCACTTCAGGATTTATTCCGGTTGAGTATTATAACTTGCAGACTAAAACTTTCGGTGGTAGGTTTTATCATCCAGGACTTTCTGATCTTGTATATGTTTTAGTTGATTCAAATAGTAATGATGCGCCATCATTTAATTCATATAGCAAAAAATTATTTAATCAAATTATTGATCCTTCAGATAAAATGCTGCTGAATAATGAATTTAATAAGGAAATTAGCACTGCTTTAAACAACACGTTAGAAAAAGTAAAAGATAAAAATTACCCCACTTTTGATAGGGATATTCAAAAAAGTTCTCTTGAAAATGTTATATCAATATATGAGAGTGGTATTCCTCTTAACATGAAAGGCCAAGGAATGGAGTCATATATTAAAACAAAGCAAATTATTGATAGTAAAAAGAATTCAACTATAATTGCTATAGAAGAACCGGAAAATCACTTATCTTATTCATCTATGCTAAAAATGATTTCATTGATTCAAAATAATCATGAAGGTAAACAAATTATAGTTACGTCGCACTCTAGTCGTATCACAAGTGGTATAGGGCTTGATAAGGTTTTAATTATATCTATGCAAGGTGATGAAACCATAAAATTAAGTAATTTGGATAAAAAAACTTCTAATTATTTTAGAGAAGTTCCATCAGATAGCTTATTACATTTTGTTATGTCAAAAAAAGTCATTTTGGTAGAAGGTCCTGCAGAACAAATATTGATGGATGGATTTTATAGAAAATTATTTAATGAATCTTTAGAGTCTAATGGTATTTCTTGTATTTCAGTAAATGGATTATCTTTTAAGCACTTTATTGCTATTGCAGCATCTATGAATAAAAGTGTTGCTGTTATTACTGATAATGATGGAAATATAGATGCTGTAAATAATTTAAAAAATGAGTACTTTGAAACTTATAATGATAAAAACAGATTAGCTATTTTTTCAGACCCAGATGTGAATAATAGAACTTTTGAAATATGTCTTTATAATAGTAATAAGGTGTATCTTGAAAATATCATACCTTTAAATTCAACATCAGTATATTCAAATAAATATTCAAACGGAAATAGATATTTAGGAAAAATGTTAAATCAAAAGACTGATACTGCCTTGCTTATTAGAAATGATGAGAACTTCAATGAGAAAATTGAAGTGCCAAATTATATTAATGAAGCGTTGAAATTTATAAAAAATGCCGAATAAAATAGTTTACCTTGCTGTTGCAGGAGCAGGAAAGACATATAGTATTTGTCATAATCTTGATTTGACTAAAAGGTCATTAATACTATCTTTTACGAATGAAAACATTCTTAATTTATCAAGAGAGGTAATTAATAATTTTGGATATATTCCTGATAATATTAAAATAATGACATTTGACTCTTTTAAATTAAATTATTTTATTTGGCCTTTTATTTCAAGAATTAAAATGGATTTTTTCAAGATGCCTATTACTAATAATCATTATATATCACTTATAAAAGAAAGATATAATCCTGAAAAAAAGTATAAAGAAAGTAAAAGCAACAAGCTTCATTATTTTATAAGAAATGGTAATGATTATCTTTTAAAATTAGATAAAGTTTCCGAATTAATATTATACCATGAGTTTAAATTTTTAAATTCAAAAACACTTTTTGAAGTTGGCATTGATAGAGTTAATTATTTTTATGATAATATCTATATTGACGAATTTCAAGATTATCGTGAATCTAATTATGATTTGATATGTACTATTGCTAAAAATGTTAATAATATTTTTTTATATGGAGATTATTACCAGCATTCAGTTTCCGGTCAAAATAATAGTGGAAAGCCATTCTCAAAAAGCACTTTAATTAAATTTAAAAAAGAAATAAAAAAACAAGGCTTTAATATTGATGAAGAAACATTAAATAAAACGAGAAGATGTTCTAAAGAAGTATGTGAATTTGTTAGAGAAAATTTAAATATTAATATTTATCATGATCAGCAAATGGGTAGAATTGGCGTGGTTCAATACATATTTAATCCAACGCAATTAAAAAGTATTTTAATTGATGAAGATTCGAAAGTGATAGTTAGAGAAAAAAATGTTTATTCTAAAGGAATTACATTTGGACTTGCTAAAGGAAATACATATAATTCAGTTATTGTTGTATTACCTAAAAAGGCTATAAAAAATAAGAAGATTTGTATTGAAGATATTGCTGAATCTACATTAAACAAAATATATGTTGGAATAACACGTTCAACTGGGAATGTATATTTAACTGATGAAAAAACGATAAAACAACTTGAATAATGGTTAGAGGCAAGTTACCAAAGATATATTTAAAGCCGAAAGCCCGTTCTACAACGTAGGTATTTCAAAATGAAAAAGAAGCCCAAGCTTCTTCATAAAATAAACTCAATTATTTAGCAATCTTGTTAATGATATTAATCAATACAGGATTGCTTTTTAAATATCATAATGCATCGATATCAAAATTGTTGCAAAAATAAATACGACGATTAACTTATCGTTGCAAATCATATCAATCGATAATATAATTTAAATAGAAAGCAGATGATACGATGATTATAAAAAATAAAAAAGTAGTTTATAAAAAAGAAGTATCAAAAAATTATTTAAAAACGGTTAGTGCTTTTGCAAATTATAATGATGGAGAAATTATTTTTGGTATAACGGATGATTTTGATGTGGTAGGAATAGATAATCCTATATAAGCGTGCTTAAATATTGAAAATCAAATTAATGACTCAATTAAACCAAAGCCTGATTATTCCTTAAAAATTAATGAGGATAAAACTATTTCTAAAAGAAATGATTCATCAACTATTGAAGTTGATGCG
>ULLT01018240.1_pt1 | contig 30829 bp, 31 predicted proteins | sample 1951451 | NCBI WGS metagenome assembly ULLT01 (sample SAMEA4835530, study PRJEB28245) | human gut metagenome | biome: gut microbiome; material: fecal sample | place: Denmark | collected 2008 | reverse complement strand
TGATTTAAAATTTTTAATTCTAAAGTTTAAAAGTATAGTATATACCTACTTTCTTGGTTTAGTTGCCATAAAATGGCATCTCAATATTGTTTTTTCACTATTTTTTAATAGTTATTTTAATTTTAGCACCTATATTGGTCAAAAAATATGATTATTGTCAAATGCTTAATTGAGCATGATATTAAAAAAATATAAAATTTTTGTCAAAAAAATAAAAAATATAAACCAAATGCAAAAATATTGTGATATACTTATAGCAAGTAGTAGCAATTATAAGCAAATGGTTGCAAAATAAAACGATGGCGAGGTATTAGGGATGAAGAGATTGAGTTTTTTTGCGTTATTTTTAATTTTACTTATTGGAGTAAGCTTAACATCATGTAATTTTAATGGTAGTAATGATGTTCCTATTAGTGTTAATGAAGATTCCTCTTTAAAGGAATTAAAGAAGAAGTATGAGAGTTTAGTAAATGAAAAAAGTGTTTTGGAAGATAGGCTTCTTAATTTAACTAGTTCATATTCTTCTTTACAAACAGAAATTAAAAAGCTAAAAGCTGATATTAAAAGGATAGATGAGGAGATTGAAAATTCATATTCGATTTTTTCTTATTTAGAAAACTCGGTTCTTGAATCGGCAGTACTTGTATCACACTCTAGTTTTTCAGAATCTAATTTTTGGTTTTTTGATTTTAAGGATTATATTGGAGGTGGAATTGGTAGTGGCTTTATTTTTAGACAAATAGGTAACTATTATTATATTTTAACGAATAATCATGTTATTTATCCCAAAGAAGGTAGTACTTTAGAAGAAATATACGTAAATGATTATTACTATAATGAATATAGTGCAACCCTATTAGCTAATGATGCATCATATGATATGGCCATTTTAAGAATTGAGCGTAAAGCAAATGATTTGCCAGTTATGAAATTTGCATCAGATAATCCTGTTGGAAATGATCTTGTCTTTGCAATAGGAAATCCTCATGGTCAAATTAATTCTGTTGGAATAGGTAATGTACTTGGGTATTCAAAGGTTAATTTATCTAAGCCAGTTGCTTCATCAAATGTTAAATATGATGTTATTAATCATGATGCATATATGCTTTCAGGAAATAGTGGTGGAATGCTTGTTAATTTGGCTTATGAGGTAGTTGGAATTAATAGCTGGGGAGGTACAACTGATACGTATGAAAATCATAGAGGCTTAGCATCACCGGTACTTAAGATTAAGGAATTTATTAGTCAAAATGAGAGATATTTGAGGTGATGAAAATGAAAAAGAAAATATGTATTTTTATAATAATGGTTGTATTTACATTTGTAGGTCTTAAAACAATTAATGCATCAACTTTAACAAAAACTGATTATCTTAATAAAATTGAAGAATTAGAAAAAGATATTGATAATTTAAAAAAGAAAATTGATGAAATTAATTTAAAGATTAATAAATTAAATGAGGAATACAATCAATTATCTAGTGTACTTGCTGGTAAAATAACACAAGAGGATATGTTTTATTGGTTTAATTATTGTGATATTTATAATACACGTGCATGTGTTAGAATCCAGTCTAAATTTTATAAGACATTTTTAGGCATTGAAACATCATCAGCAACTAGAACTGGTAGTGGTGTAATTATAAAGGAAGAGAAAGATAGTGAGTATGTTTTAACCTCTTCATACATAGTAAAAAATGATACAAAGTATGATAAGGTAAAATATACGGTGTGGGACGCTTTTAAATATGAATATTCAGGAATCTTATACTGTAGTAATGAATCATATGGTTTAGCAATCTTAAAATTTAGTAAAAAGTCTAACGATTTATACGCTGCTTCTCTTGCAAGCAATGATGTAGCTTTAAATGATCCAGTTTGTAATATTTATTCACCAAGTGATTATGGCTATAATCATATGAATTTTTCAACAATAAGTAATACAAGTCGTAAGGATGATGATTTTTCATTTCCTTTAATTGTTAATGAAATTGATGTAAAGTCTAATATATATGGTGCAATGACAGTTAATATGAAGGGTCAGCTTGTAGGACTTACATATTATAGTCAAACATCATCTGATTACCAAACTAATTATTCTATTGCTATACCGGTTAGTATAATTAAGGTATTTCTGAGTCAAAATGGAATAGCTTTATAGATAAAATAAATATAAGAAAAGAAAGGATAATGTATAGTGGTACGTAGTAATAATATAAAAAAAGATAAGAGAATTTCAGGAAAAATATGTGTGCTTTCAGGTGCATCAACAGAAGCAACAAGAATTAAAATGTTTCTTTTACATAATCCAAATCCAGTTAAAATTATGACAAATGATGTAACATCAATTAACAATATATTTACAAGTCCTAATGTACTTCAAAAAGCTCGTCATATTCCAATTAAATTAATTATTAATGAAGATAGTTATCTTGAGGATAGCATATGGAATTTTTTAAAAGAAAATTATGATATTGAAATAAAAAGAATTAAGAACGTTTGGACAACCTTGTTTATAAAAGATAGTAGTGAACGTATTAATTTAGATTTATATTCGTTTGGTTATGCGACAAGTATTAAATATTTACGTGATGGTAATGGTCATTTTATAAATAGAGGCTTTTGTGTTAAGCTATATTCTAGAACACTTCAAAAAGCATTATTGAAATGGTATGAAGATTCGTGGGAAAAAGGTTGTCTTCAACCACTTGATTATATTAATTTTACTTCTGATTCTGATTTTAAATGGACGGATAAAGATGGTGGAGGACAGTGGTTTTCTAATGCCAAAATATCAGTTTCTAGTAAATTAGGTAGTGATAAAATTAATAGAATAATTGACTTTTCTAAAGTACTTTCAAAAGATGAGGATAATTACCCAATTGAAACTCATTCTAAATTATATTTCTTTGATGATAGGATTAGTTATCTTTATACTGATGAGGTAGAAACAAATAATTTAGTTGTTGATTTCTATTCTAAGGAATTAATTGATCATATTATGGAGCTATGTGATCGTATGGGACCTAAAACATATAAGCATAATGCAGAATGTCTAGATTTTTTACTGACAAAAAAGGAAGTTTATAGCAATGAATTGTTTGTGTATGTTAAATTATATCAAGATGATGATAAAAGATTAATGCAAATGAAGAATCATATGATAGAAACTGATCCTGTTAATGGAGAAAGAAAGTTTAATCTTGCACTTGATGAGGTAAGAAATCCTGATAATAAGGCTTTAAGTAAAATGGATTTGTTTTATATGAAAAAAAATAAAAAAGAGGACTAAAATTTATGGTAATTCAAGGATATGATGATTTTTTTAAAATGTATAATAAGCAAAATAATAAAAAAGTAAAAGATATTGTAGAAAATATCGTAGAAGTATTATTGCTATTAGTAGCAACATTCTTTCTCTTTAAAGGAATATTTATGACGGCTAGAATATCTAATGATACATCATTAAAACAAATTGTAGCATCAGAAGTCACCTTTTTTGTTAGTTTAGTAGCAATTCTTATTATTTATATTTGTAATAGAATGAATGATGCGTGTAAAAAATTTTATAAAAAATTGTGTTTCGATAAAATATATAAAAATAGAAAACTTCTTGATAAAATTCATGAATTTAATATAAGTGGATTGATTGATGTTATTCAAAGAAGAATTGATAGAAGAGAAAAAATGTATAAAACAGCATGGTTGATATTTACTGCGTTAGTAATTCCTGCCGCAAAAGCTGTATATGATACGTCTAATTTACAAGATGTTGGTTTGTTTATACTATTTATAAATAATGTCATACTAGCAGTATTTTTGGCAGTTGTTTGTGGTATAGGAATGCACTATCCTATACGGAGGGAAACAATAGCTTTGTATGAATATTTAGATTTTCTAACGCAATATCAATCTATTAATGAGCCTACTGAAAAATTGAAAAAAAATACATTGCAGTAAATCTTCAATTTGCAAATCTCACAACATATATGTTATAGGAAATTTTATTAAATAACTGTTTTTATAAGAAAGTAAGATGTTAAGTTATGATAGATATCGAAGAAATGAAATTTTTTTACCTAAATAAAGGTAAGAAGGCCAAAAAAATAAAAAGAGTTGGTGATTATAAAAATAGCACGAATTCTAAATGTTTTAAGATTAGATTAGGTAATAATGATTATTTGTTAAAAGTAATTACTGGTGGTGATGATTATCAAGTAAAATGTTCTTTTATGCCCCAGTGTTTCGAAAGTGGAGAATTAAAATTTGATGATGAAAATTATAAATATTATTTATATGAATACATTGATGGATTTGTAATTTCTGAAAATAATAAATATAAATTGAATGAAAAATCTTTTGAAAGTCTAATTAATTTAGAAATATGCTTGCATAACAAAGGTGTTTGTATATTCGATATGAATGCATATAATTTTATTCATACTCCTAATGATAGGATTGTACTTGTTGATTATGGAGCACTTAAAGAAGAAAAAAAAGCATATGAAGATTTTAGAATGCCATGCATGTTACCTGGTCCTTATGAAGGTCCAATAGAATACAATTATTCTTTTGTTGGAAATGATGGAGTTTATTCTGAAAAGACAGAAATATTTTATTTAGGCCTATTACTTAAAGATTATTATACATTAGATAATAAAATAAAAAAAATTATATTAAAAATGTGTGAATATAATTGTGAAAAAAGATATAAGACTTTTGAAGAAATAAAGGATGATTTAATTAAACTTTAATGCTTTAAAATTAAAAGAACAGATAAAACAACTCTGTTCTTTTTAGTATATTAGTGCCAACTTTAAATGATTTTACACTCTTCAAGTATTTTTTCTATAATAATGTGAATCGTCATGTCTGGATTATCACGGTAGAAATTAAATTTTTTGTAAGCTTCAATATGGTCTTTATTATTAATATGATTGTTGTGAATAACATGACCACGCTTAACTGCAGTTATAACATCATCTAAGGTTATGCTAGATAGGATTTTAGTAAATTCTGCAACTGCTTTATATTCATCGATTTTAGTATAATTTGTTTTATATCCTTTATTTATATACGTACAGTATTCGAATCTATTGCTTACTGGTGTTTTTAGGTCATATTTATGAAGTATCATCCATAAATCAAAAGTATAATTTGAGTATGCTAGGTCGTAGGAACTAATATTACATTCTTTTTTTGCTTTTTCAATGTCATCAATAATTAGTTTAAATTTATTTAATTGCTCCTTGTCATAATAGTCTTCTATATCTTGAACGTGAAAAAATTTTACGTAACCTTCACTTTTTTTGCCTTTTTGTGTATAGATACTGATTCTACTCTTAGCAAATGAAGAAGGATTTTTGGCTCGTATGAAGAAATTAACTTTGTATTTTGCTTTTTCACATTCATTGATTAATTTTTTTAAATGCTCAAAGTATAACAATTCGCAATTTTCACCCTCAACTGAAATATTATATTGTAAACATTCTTTAATTGGATTGCTTTTTTTCTTCATTCTTAATACTTCCTTCAACTATCTCTTTAAATATATCACTAAAGTCAATGTTTTCAATCGCACCATAACGATTTATGAAATAATTTCTCATATAATCGGTAGTATTTCTTACTGGTGTATTACCATTTGTTTTGAAATCTGATAATGAGTATAGAATACTACTTTTAGTTTCTTTTTCTTTTTCAACAAACTTAATTTCGTCTCTACGAAATATTTGAGAATTTAGGAAAATTGGATTATGAGTATTAAAAATAAGTTGGGCTTTTTTAAGATTAATTTCATCGTTATGGAATGCACTTATAATGTTCATAACAATCATTGGATGTAAAGAAGAATCAAGTTCATCCATTACAAGGGTTCCTCCTACTGTTAATACATTTAGAATATATGGCATTATACCAATTAATCTTAGTGTTCCAACGGATTCAATTCTTTCAGCATCAATACCAGTAGCTTTGTTGCCATCACGTTTGATTATGGATACTAGATTCGTTTTACCATTGTCTCTAATATATCCAAAATCAGTTCCCACTATTCCAGCCTCTTTAGCAATGCTATTTAGTGTTTCATCAATAAATAAGGTACTAGTATCATTTTGAATATTAGGTCGTAAATTATGATAATTGGATCTATTAATAACAATGAATTTTTCTTTTAACCAGCTTAAGATATCAGTACATATTTTTTTACTAATAAATGAATTGAAATCAGTTGTTAAAAATAAAATAGTTTTTGATAAATTTACTTTTGCAATCTCAATATTTTTTTGGGCTAAAGAGGAATTGAAATTTTCTAATAGCAAATTTTGAATTTTAGATAAGTTGTTTACTTCGACATCGGTCGTAGTTCTTTTAAAAATTTCATAGTCATTAACCATTAATTTTTCTGAAATTATCTTTCTATCATATTTTTCAATGCCGAATTTGCCCAAATCAATGATAAGCTCATAATCGTATTTAGTGTTATTGTCTATAAATTCAATTTCAAATTCAACGGGATGAGATTCATCATCAAAGAAGAAGGGAATTAATTCCATTGATTGACTTACATAATCATCAAATCTATTGTCTTCTACATTATTTATATTTCCTCTAAGTATTATTTGCTTAAAACATGACATAGCATTTATAATAGATGTTTTACCAGCAGCATTGGGTCCATAGATTACAGCACCAGATAATCCTTTATATTCTTTGTTATTTGCAGTTTCTTTTAAAATGCTATATGGTATATCTTGAATTCGTTCAGGATTTAGGGAAAAAATAGCCTCATCTTTAAATGATTTAAAATTTTTAATTCTAAAGTTTAAAAGCATAGTATATACCTTCTTTCTTTGCTTAGTTGCCATAAAATGGCATTACAATGTTATTTTAGCACTATTTTTTTAAAATTAAAATAATTTTTTTAATAGTTATTTTAATTTTAGCATTTATATTGGTCAAAAAAATATGATTATTGTCATGTTTAATTGAGCATGACATTTTATTAAAATTAGATATATGTTATAATAGCTACAATAATGATTTATCGTAACCTAAACCATTAGAATTATGAACTGTTAAAAATGATAAGCTAAGGCTTCATAAGGAAAAGAAAGCATCATATGATAGATTTAATAAAATATTTAATTTGCAATATCAAATAACAAAAAATAATTGTTTTATTAATCAAAAATTATATAAATGTTTTAAAAGATAAGGAAGTGTTGTATAAATGTTTTTCTTTTTTTTGAACGAACAAGACGTTGATAAAGATTTTAGAGAATCTTTTAGTAAGGTATTACATAATTGTGAAAAGCTACCTATTAGGTGGGATGGTAAAGATTTTTATAAGGACTTGGAAAAAAGATTGCAAAAATATAAAGAAAGCTTAGAAGGAATTTCAAATATAAATTTAGAAAAAATAGATGAAGTTAATCAATTAATTTTAAGCGCAGTTGAACATTATTTAAATGGAATGCCATCAAAAGCATATGACCAAATATCTAAACTGATTACAAATTACTATAATAACTTATCAGTTGAAGATAAAGATATAACTGGATATAGAATAGTATCCATAGATGATAATAAGCTTTATGATCGAAAAAGAGTTTTTCATGTTCCTTTTTCATTAAGAGAAAAGATTAAAACAGATAGATATAGTATTCCAGGCTATCCTTGCCTATATTTGGCTGATTGTTTTGACGGATCTTTGAATGAAGTAGATTATAATCCAGGAAATAATTACATTATTTCAAAGTTTAAAAGTGATAAAAAGTTAAAAATTTTGGATTTAAGTGTAAGTCCTAATGAAATTAACGTATCTTTAAATAGTAACTCGTCAGGGGAACAACTTAAGTATAGTTGTCTTAACTATATGCATACTTTTCCGTTGATGATAGCTTGTTCCTATATTAGAAATAAACCTGATTTACCTTTTGCTCCGGAATATGTCATTCCTCAATTATTATTACAATGCTTTCATGCAGGAAAAGTAAAAATTGATGGTATTAGATATCTTTCATGTAAAACAAATATAAATAATGAGTTTAGAAATTATGTTTTTTTGACGGAATATAATAATGAAATGCAATCAGATTATTGTGAAAAATTAAAAAAAGTATTCTCTTTAACATCACCATACTATATAAAAGATTATCCTGATTTATCAAAATTAAAAGTTGATATTGATTCAGATTTTGATTATTTGCATATAGAAATATGATTTATAAAATAGTGATTATTTCTGATTTTTTGAGCCAGTGTTTTGGCTAAAGTGAGCAATCAATATTTCTTATCTAAGCCAGTGCTAATTATGCACTGGCCATTCTATTATGCGAAGCTAAATATTATATACAACTAAGATTTATATTTATTAGAATCAATGATTTCTATCATATTTATTTTACCTAATCCAGTAAAACCTTGAATAATAATATTTATCTTTTATAGTTTCGTTTGTAATTATTAGTCTATTATGATTTTCTTCTTTAATTGTAAGTAAAATTGATTTATAATACATTTAAATACCTCCTGTTTTTTTAATGTTTTCATAATCAACATCATTATAGAACAAGAGGTATTTTTTTAGTTGTAATGAATTATAAAACAACTTGGATTATAAAAAATTATGGTTGTAAATGTTGTAGGAGTAAATGTTATGAAAAATTTATATATTATTGGTAATGGATTTGATTTGGCTCATTCTTTACCGACAAAATATTCTAACTTTAGAGAATATTTAATTTCAAAATATCAAATAGATGAAGAAACTGAAAGGAATGTGTTTATTACACCTGCTTATCAAACCAATTATAAAGGTTTAGAAGTATTTGATGAAAAAGGATTTGCACGTTTATTTATTAATTTGATAGATGATGTTTCAAATGACATTGTCAATTGGTCTGATTTTGAAGATTGTTTAGGAAAGATTGATTGGGAAAAAATTTTAGATTATGAATATAATGAAAATTATATTATAGACGGTAATATTGATATATTTAGTAACGAATATAATTATGAATGGAATAGACGTGTTGATTTTTATTCATCAATAGCTTCTACAATAGGCGAAGGAGATCATATTTTAACTGATTATTTTGCTGATTGGATTGGTTTTATACAGGAGAATTATATTGATTCAAATTTAAATTTGAAAAAATTAACTCTTTTTGAGCAGATAAATGATGCTGACTCATTTTTTATAAATTTTAACTATACTTTAACTTTGGAAAAATTATATAATTTTAAAAATGTTTTTCATATACATGGTATAGCTGGTAAAAGAAATATAGTTGTTGGTCATGGAGCAAGTAATTTTGATTTTACAACTGAAGATTATAGTAAGGATGATGCAATGAGCATTTTTAGTCAAATATTCGAACGTTATAAAAAAAATACTAAAAAAATATATCAGGATAATTTAAAAGAATTTAAAAAATTAAGTATCATTGAAAACATTTATATTTTTGGTTGTTCATTATCTCAAGTTGATGGATTTTATTTTGAGAAAATTAGTCACCATGTTAGTTCAAAAGTTAATGTTAAAATTAATATATATGATAATTCAAAGGAAGATTATTATTTGAATATATTAAAAAAATATTTTAAAAACGTTGCTAAATGGCAGTAATATATAATATCTAGGTTTCTAGTTTAACTACAAGAATTATTTGTGAGTATAATTCTTTAAAAGAAAAAATCAAAAACAATATTTAATATAAAATATATAAAGGTACACTATGCAATAATCTGAATGTAATATGGAGGTTTTGTTACGTATGGATGAAAAAAGAACAATATTTAGGATGAGGAGTATAAATGATAATACATTGAAAGCATTTTTTAATGATGAAGTGTACGCTAGTTCTCCATTGAAATTTAATGATCCATATGATGTTTTAGCGTGTTATGACAAAGACAAACTATATGAATATTTTGATTTAGATAAAAAAGGTAAATTTTTTTTGAATAATGAAACAAATGAAATTATTAAAGCCAGCGGTTATGAATATTTTGATTCAGATAAAATTGCAAATGAATGGTGTAAAGCTAAAGAAAAAATATATCCGCTTATTAATGGTATCGCATTAAATACAATGCATCAATTAAGGGAACAATTGGCAATCGCTTGTTTTTGCAATGACGTAAAGAAAGAAATAATGTGGTCTCATTATGCTGGAAATGGTACTGGTTTTGCATTAGAATATGATTTTGACGAAGTAAATGCCGCAATTTCATCTTATGTTAGGAAAAATTTTGAATCATATAAGGAAAACAATATTTTTAAAAATTGTAGTTTTAAACTTGAAGATGTTAAATACACAAATAAAAAAGCAAATATAACAAAGATTATTTTTAAAATAAATAAAAGCTGTTTTTCAAAAGGGTATAAACTTTTTTTAACTCAAAAAGAATTTGAACGAATAGTTTTTAGGAAAAGAAAAGAATGGCAATATGAATCTGAAGTTCGTTTGGCTTTACCTACTAAAAAAACTCCATTTGAAAAGTTAGAAGGAATCAAACCAAAAGCTATTTATTTAGGGGAGTTTATTTCTAAAGAGTATCAATATATATTATGTAATGCAGCTAAAGAAAAGAAAATAATGGTCTTTCAGATGTATTCAAAACTAGAAGACAGAAATTTTGGCTTACATTGTAAATTCGTTTCTACCAATGAGATAGATGATTTAATAAAAAAATATAAAGATATTGAACATTACTCAGAATTATAGTTTTAAAAAAATATATATCTAGTTTTTTATATTTTAAGTGCTGAATGTAATATTTCTTTTTTATTATATTAAAATAATAAAATGCTAATTTAATTAAATCTAAAGTAACATGAGCCAATGTTGACAAAATATCTCTAATAGCGTACAATACTTTCATACAAATTAATATTAATTTTTACATATGTGGGAACAATATTAATAATTAAATTATTACAAGTAGGAGTATATATGAGTAAAAGTAAATCTGTAAAAGAAGCATTATCACTTGAGTATAATGTTAATATGTATAAAAGAAAGCCATTGTTTGCTTTTATAAAGAGATTATTTGATATCTTATCAAGCTTAATAGCTTTAATTATTCTTTCACCTTTGTTTTTAATTTTAATTATTTTAGTTAAAATTGATTCAAAAGGACCTGCCTTTTATGGCCATAAAAGAATTGGTAAAAATGGTAAAGAATTTAAGGTTTGGAAGTTTAGATCAATGCGTCAAGATTCAAGACCAATTGAGGAAATTTTAACTCAAGAACAATTAGAAGAATGGAAACGTGACTTTAAGGTTACAAATGATCCTAGAGTTACAAGAATAGGAAGAATTCTTAGAAAAACATCATTAGACGAACTTCCACAGCTTTGGAATATTTTTGTTGGTCAAATGAGTGTTATTGGTTGGAGACCAATATTACAAGAAGAATTAGATCGTTATTCAAAAGAAGAACAAGCCCTTTTATTAAAAATTAGACCAGGTCTTACAGGATACTGGGCTAGTCATGGTAGAAGTGATACCTCATATGAGGATAGAATAAAAATGGAACTTTATTATTCCTATAAAAGAAGTTTATGGCTTGATATTAGAATATTATGGCATACAGTTATAGGTGTATTTAAGCACGAGGGTGCTAAATAAAATTTAATATAATAGACATCAGTTCGATTACAAGAATTGATGTTTTTTTATTGATTTTATTATTATTTATTTTTATAATATAGGTAGTAATTATACGTGGGAGGGTTAAAATGAAAAAAATTAAAGAAAAAATTGAAACTATATCTAAGTTTCCATTAAAAGAATCTTATATTTGGAAAGGAAAGCCGTCAATTGTCACTTCTATTGTTGCATGGCTATTATGGTTTTGTCGCTTATTTTCTCTTCTTCAAATTTGTAAATTTGTTTTTAGAGTAATAAAAAAGAAAATTTATGTATTAAAGGATAAAACTACAAAGGTTGATGTTCCATCTTATTTTACAGAACTATATTTTATTATTGAACTTATAGTTGCTTGTATTTTAAAAATGACAAATCAAAATAATACATTTATTACGATAATTTCAATGTATTTTTTTATTGAATCTTTTATATGGGTTATTTATTACACAATTGCTCGTAGATTTTATGAACCTGGATATACTATTTATTCTCCACTTGAATATTTTATAATGTTAATTATAGTTGTTCCGTGTATGGCATTTAACATTTCTATTTTTAAAAGTAATGAGCAATTTTCTAGTGCTTTAAAATCATTACTTGGTGATGGATCAAATTATTTGTGGCTATTTATAATTGGTACACTTATGACATCTATAATTATAGGTACTGTTGTTTCAAATTTTCCTGTTGAGTTTATTAAGAGTAATACATATATCAGTATTATAGGTGCTGGTGATAATACTAAAGATAGACTATTACCAAATGTTATTAAGGATGCAGATATAAACGATTATAAGATTTATGATTTGGATAATAGATTTTGTATGAAAAAATGTTTTGTAGGTGATATGTCTACAATTGATAATAAATTGCTTGAAGATAAAAGCGAAATATTTTTTGTTGAGGTTCCACCGCAATATCACCTTCATTATTTGGAATTATTACTTTCTGCCAAGACGAGCTTAATAGCACTTGAAAAGCCTGCTTGTATAGATCCTTATGATTTACGTCGATTTTATGAAATAATGGCTTCTGATTATGCAAATAATATTTTTTTAATAAGCTACTATTTGTTAGAAAAGATGCTTCCACTAACATACTTATTTACAAGAAGAGAATATTATTTAAAGTATTTAACTGGTGATATTGAAAAAGCTAAACAATTACATTCTTCGGCTGGTAATATTAAAAGTATTGAAATAAGTATTATTGAAAAAGAAGATAATAGATCCTGGGCAAGTGATTTGCAGTGGTATGAAACGATGATACATCCTTTGATTATAGCTTCTAATATTTTAGATTGTACACCTGACAGGTGGCAAATTTTAAAATTTGAAAGTGATAATACAAGTTGGATAATTAATGCTAAATATAATGATACTGACATTAATTTATTAGTAGTTAAGTCAAATGATTCAAAAGTTAAAAGGATAGCTAAAATAGCATATGATAATTTAAATATTGTAATGGATGTAGATTTAAATACATTATCTATTGGCCAAGCATCTATTTCAATAAATGATAAATATAAAGATAAGTATAGCATAATTTATGACATGGTAAAGCATTGTTATCAAGATAAGATTAATCCATCACTTATTGATTGTAGGAAGTATCAATTAGAGATAATTGACTGGTTGAATCAAATGAATAAAAAAAGATTATAAGAATTACGCATTGATTCTGTAAACGGTAAAAAGGAGAATATTGTGAAGTTATATAAATATACTACGATTAATGATAATTTGTTTGACATGTTAATTAAAGAGTACTTTTATTGTTCAGATGCGATACATTTTGATGATGTTTTTGATGGTAAAATACCTTTTGAAAATATATCTAAAGATAAAATAACTGATTTGGAAATTAAAAATATTCTTAATGAAGAAATTCAAAATTTAGTATCAGTAAGAGGCAAAATTACTTGTTCAGAATCTAATGAAATAAAAATTGATTTAAATACACCAATAGAGGAATCATATGAAGATGATGAAGATTACATGGCAAATTTAGAACCATGTCCTGAAGAATTGGAGATGGCGGCTACTATTAGTAATGCTTCAACAATATTATTTTCTAAAGAAAATTTTGAGAAAATTAAGAAATTTATTTTATATTTAATTGAAAAGCAAAATAAAATGAAGATATGTTGTTTTACAAAAAATGTTGATAATCAAGTGTTATGGTCAATGTATGCTAATCAGTTTGATGGTGTATGCATAGAGTATGAAATAAATGATAGTGAAACTAAATTTTTTCATGATGTTTTTTATGGTTCGAGATTTGACTATGATCCATTATATTATTTGATAAATTGCATATTAAATAAAAAAGAAGTAAAAGAACAAGATGTTTATGATATAGCAAACAAATTGATGTTATGCAAAAATAATGATTGGTCATTTCAAAAAGAGGTTAGATATTTTTCAAAACAAAATATTAGACCATGTAAAATATCATGTTTATATATTGGTTATAAGGTTTCAAAAAAATATGAAGAATTATTAACTAAAATAGTTAATGATAAATTTCCAATTAGAAGGATGGTTGTTGATTATTGGAATCAAACTTATAAATTTAGAACTATAAATCAACATTATGTATGAAATTTTTGATTATAAGCTTGATTGTTAATTTGTGAAAATATTAGTACATATATTTCAAAATATTTACACACAATCTTTAATAACAAAATTTATTTTTACAAGTAATTTATGTATATTTAATGAATAAGTGAGAATTTTATCTAGCTATCTTATAAAAAATGTGTTATAATTGTAATATCTATTTAGAGTGAAGGTTTATCATATTATATTAATTAGATATGAACAAACGCGACACAGGCTGTTCTTGTGTCGAAGAAGGAAATTCTTTTATATCAAGCTCGCGTAGCGATCTTGATATGCTCGCAAGCTCGTCTTAATGCATTTTGACACTTCGTGTCAAAATATAGACTTTTTAAAATGAAGGAGTAAATAGATATTTATGTCAGAAGTAAAGAGGATTATTATTAAGAATACAGATAATTACAATGAAAATAAGTTGAATTATTATCATTTGCCTGTTATAAAGTCTGTAAATCAATTATTAACAATGATTAATTTTAATTCTGAAGATGAAAGAAAGTTTTTATATTCTAGAAATAGAAACTTTTTTTTATATTATGAATTTGAGTTACCTAAAAGAAATGGTAATGGCACGAGAAAAATAGAAATTCCACATCCTAAAGTAAAGGACATACAGCAAATATTAAATAAATATATATTGTCAAAGTTTAATATGACAAATTGTTGTCATGGCTTTGTACGGGGTAAATCAATTTTAACAAATGCTCTCCCTCATATAGGTGCTAAAACTTTAATGAAATTTGACATTAAAGATTTTTTTCCATCTATAACATTAAATATGGTAGTACGACAATTTCGGTTTTTTGGCTATGGTAGCAACGTGTCTAGGTATTTGGGCTATTTATGTGTTAATAGTCAATTTTGTTTGCCACAGGGTGCGCCAACAAGCCCATATTTATCAAACTTAATATGCATTAAAATTGATAAAAGAATCGAAGGATATTGCAAAAAGTATAATTTCAATTATTCTAGGTATGCAGATGATATTACAATATCATCTAAAGAATATATATCCGAAAAAAGATTCATTGAAATAAAAAAAGTTATTTCTGAGATTTTAAATGATGCAGATGAATTATATAGTTTTAAATTAAATGAAGAAAAATGCCATAGATTTGTTAATGGTCAAAAAATGATAGTTACAGGGATTGTTGTCAACTCAAAGGCGACAGCAAGTAAATGTATTTATAGGGAGTTGGATAATGCTATTAGATATATAAATTTATTTGGTGTAAGTAATCATATTAAACATCTTGGTCTCAATTATGATAGTTATTCGTACAAACAACATTTATATGGGTTGGCATGTTTTGTGAATATGATTGATCACGAAAAAGGGAAAAAATATATAAATCAACTAGATAAATTGAAATTTGATGAAGTAATATTAGGAGATTGACAATGATAGATTTTACAAAATGGTCAAATGATACGAATTGTCAAAAAATTTTGAAAAGTGATTATCAAAATTATATTTCACAGTTTACAACAGAGGAAGCTGATTTGCTGGATACACTATTACTAAGATTTGATTTTTATGATAATGAAAAATGCTTAATAAACTTTCATAATTATGATAGTTTTTTAGAAAAATTGGTTTTCGAATATAAGGATATTGTATTTTTTTTCCCTTTTAAGGATTGTAACCAACATAATTCATTTAAAATGATTCCTTATCTAAAAAAAATTTCAAAAGAATATAATTGTGTTTATAAAAATTACCATGAAAAAATGGGAGATAAATTTATGTTTGCCACGACTGAAACAATAGTTGTTATTGATGATTTTTCTGGAAGTGGTAAAAGTATTGTTAATATGCTGACAGATATTAATTCTAAACTTGAAATTAAAAAAAATATTATAGTTGCGCCTATGTTAATAACCGATTATGCAATAGAAAATATTAAATGTGCATTACCAAAATTGGATAAAATTAATATTAGTTTTTCTTTTGCTAATAAAATTAGACAAGCTAAATTAATTACCAAACATTCATTACTAAATCAAGAACAAATAAAATTATATGAAGAGATTTGTGATGATGCTAATGTAAAAAACAAATATGGGTTTGATGATACGGAGGAATTGATTGCATTTTCATATTTTACACCTAATAATACATTAGGTTTGTTATGGCAATCATCTGGATATATTTTACCTTTTTTAAAAAGAAATGATAACAATTTTACTTATCCAAGTAAGGAATTTTATTTTTCCAAAGAGTATTTAAGAATTTTAAAAAGTTCGATTAAAAATATAAAAAAAAATAAAAATAAATTAATTTTATCATTATTGTTACTTCTATATATTTCTCCGGAAAGAATTATATCGTGTTTGAAAATAGAAAGTAAGAAGCAATATGATGATATGCTTGAGGAATGTATTAAATCTAAAATTATTACGAAAAGTATGGGAAAATATGGAAAAGGACTTAATTTTGAAGAATATATTGATGATGAAATATTTACTAGGTTAAAATGTTTAAATCAAGACTATTCAAGAAAGAAAAAAATTGATATGAATTTTGAAAAAGCATTAACATAAAAAGATGTTGTGATGATAGAATTAACGGGAGTAAATGCTAACTAGGAAGAAAAAAGAAAGCAGTCACAGAATTACCAGATGATATTTCAATTTTACGAGACGCTATGGGAGAAAAGGTAAATGTCGTATGGGGATATATTATTACCTCAATTGATGAGTTTCTATTACGAACATTAAATACTCAGGATTTTCGAATGTTATTGCAACAAATGGCGAATCAAAAATGTACTATAAATATTATGGCAATATCAATGCACATATACATGTTATAGATTTACAAACAATATGTGATGATGCTTTTGCAAGGAATAAAACATTTTTAGATATATTAAAAAAAGATAAGATAATTAAAATACGACAAATTTTTCAATTAATTGTCAAAATGTAAAACATTAATTACATACTTAAATTAAAACTTGGAAATGATAATAAAATTTTCAAGTTTTTTTCTAAATTAAGTCTAAAATATCCTTGCTTTAATTGACAAAATAACATCATAAGTATAAAATACTAACATAAGCTTTAGGCTTATATTACGAGTATTTTATATACTCTTTAGCAGTTAAGATAGTATAAAATAAGGATTGGAGAAACAATTTTATTAATGAACGAAGAAAATGAACGTTCAGTCACACTAGGTGATTTATTAACTGCAGTAAAGAAAAATATATTAATGGTAGCTATTATCACTGTAGTAATTGCTACTATAGGGTTTATTTATACTTTCTTTATTGTTAAAGAAAATTATAAATCCTCAACAACAGTTGTTGTTACAGTATCAGAAAGTGGCGATTCTACTAAGGCTGATGATATTAATAATTCTTTTAAATTGATTCAAACCGTTGTAGAACTAGCTTCTCAAGATAGTGTTATTCTTCCTGTTGCGAAAAAATATGCAGTATCAGGAAAAGAGACTGAATTTGCATTAGCTTTAAAAAAGAACTTAAATGTATCTTATCAGTCAAGCTCATTTTTAGTAACCATTAGTATTAATGGTACTGATCCATTAAAAACTCAAATTTATGCTAATGAGATTACTACAAGCTTAATAAATGTATGTAATACTGATAAAAGCTTACAAAAACTTTTATTTGACTCAGTTTCTGTTATGACAGAAGCGAGTCTTGGTATTTACGATTCTCCGAATAAGCTTCTTTATTTATCAGCTTTCATAGCTTTAGGAATAGCTTTAGGAATTGGTTGTGCATTTATTAAGGAGTTTATGTCTAATCGTTTTAAAACTAAAGATGAAGTTAAGATATCACTTTCTTGTGATATCATTGGTGCACTTTATGACTTAAATAGATTAAGTGATACCAAATCACTTGTAAATTTAAGTGAAAGAACTTCAAGGATAATGGCATACAATCGATTATTTTCTAATCTAAAGTATCTAAGCTTTAGTTCTTATGCTAAAACGATTATGGTTACATCAACAGGAGAAGATGAACTCAAAACAACTACCGTTGCCAATTTAGGTTGTGTCATGGCAATGAATAAAAAGAAAGTCTTAATCATAGACATGGACTTTAGAAGACCTGAGGTATATAAGTTATTTGGACTTAGTATTAAAGGTGGAATTACTGATTACCTTGATGGTAATAATTCCTACAAAGAAATTATTAAACATACTAAAATGAATGTTGATGTAATGACTGTAGGACAATCATTATTAAATCCAGGGGTTGTAATTGAATCTGAAGGTATGAAGGATTTACTTCAAGAAGCTAAATTAAACTATGATTATATTTTAATTGACACACCACCTCTTCTAGCAGCATCTGATGCACAAGCTATTGCTAAAATGACTGATGGAGTCATTTATAATGTAAGAATTAATAAATATAAAAGAAATATGGTTTATGATTCTTATTCATTACTTAAAAAAGCAGGAGCTAATATTTTAGGTGTAAATGTTACATTTATTCCGCTTAGTAAGAATAGTTATAATTATTATTATAGTGATAATAATGACAATGTGTGATATTCATACCCATATAATTCCTTTAGTTGATGATGGTTCATCTTCAATTGAAGAATCAATTGAATTAATTAAAATGGAAATTAAAAATGGGGTTACTAAGATTGTATGTACGCCGCATCAGCGTGATGATTTTTTTAACAAAGAAGAGATAATTAATATATTTTTTAAGTTAAAAGAGAAAGTATCAAGCTTACAAGTTGATTTATATCTTGGAGCTGAAGTGTTATATTATGATAACATAATTAATGATTTAAAAGATAATAAAATTCTTACAATGAATAATTCAAATTATTTCTTGTTGGAATTTCCAACAACCTTAGAATTTGATATTCCAAGTATTGTATATGAAATTATTACATCAGGTTATATACCTATAATTGCTCATATTGAAAGATATGACTATCTAAAAGTTGAAGATTATGTTATAATAAGAGAGTATGGTGGATTAATTTCTATCAATTCATCAAGTATAAGAGGTCTTTTTACCTCGAAAAAGTGTAAGTATTTGTTAAAAAATGGAATGTGTGATTTTGTCTGTTCTGACTGTCACGATTCGAAATGCCGTTTAGTGAGTTTTAAAGGGGCTAAACGGTTTATAAAGTATCATTTAAAATGTAGAAAGTATTATGATAAATTATTTAATCATATACCTGTATTTTTAAATGATTAGGGATGAAAATTTTTGAGTTATAGTGATTTTGTATGGATAATAGTAGCTCTGTAAATGAAAATATTCAAATAATAACAACTTTTTTTATCTTTTTTTAAAACGTTTATTTGATATTTTATCTTCGGGAGGCTTTTAGCATATGGCAAATAATATTAATATCAATCAAGAACAATTTTATACTAATGAAATCCTGCAAGAATCTAATATAATAAATGAAGAATTTGTACATATTAAGGTTAGAGGCGGAAGATGTTACGCTTTCTTTAAAAGATTATTTGATATTGTGGTCTCGTTTGTTGCTACTATTATAATATCCCCATTATTAATCATTTTATGGCTTTTAGTGAAATTAACATCTAAAGGTCCAGGTATTTATACATCAATTAGAGTAGGTAAAAACGGGAAAAAATTCAAATTCTATAAATTTAGAAGTATGGTTGTTAATGCAGAAGAAATGAAAAAAGATTTAATGAATCAAAATGAAATGAAGGATGGCGTATACTTCAAAATGAAAGATGACCCAAGAATTACTAAAATTGGTAAATTCTTAAGAAAAACATCCCTTGATGAACTTCCTCAATTATTTAATATTCTTAAAGGAGATATTTCAATTGTAGGTTGTCGTCCATGTCTTGTCGAAGAATACGAAAAGATGAGTGAGTATCAGAAGCAAAGATTTTTAGTGCCAGCAGGTTTAACTGGAGAATGGCAAGTTAGAGCAAGATCAACATCATCAAGTTTTGAAGAAGTAGTTAAATATGATTTAGATTATATTCAAAATAAAAGAGGCTTTTGGTATGATATTAAATTAATCTTTTTAACTATTGGTGTTGTATTATCTGGGAAAGGGGCTGAGTAATATGAAAAAAATATTATTTGTTTCTTCTTCTGGTGGACATTTCAGTGAGTTATACAAAATTAAAGATGTTGCTAAAGATTTTAAAAAAACACTAATTGTAGAGAAAACTCCGAATTTTAAAACTGATTTTTGTGATAAGCAGTATTTTGTTAAAGAAATAAATAGAAAAGAAAATTTTTTTATCATAAAGTTTATTTTTCTATTTTTGAAAGAATTGTTTATCTTCTTAAAAGAACGACCTGACTATGTTATCACTACTGGTGCACTTTGTGCTTATCCAATTTCCAAAATCGCTAAATTTTTTAGAAAAAAAATAATTTATATTGAATCATATGCTAGAGTATATGACCTTTCAATGACAGGAAAAAAAATGTATAAATTTGCTGATTTATTTTTAGTACAGTGGCCTGAATTAGTGAAAAAATATCCAAAGGCAAAATACTCTGGAGATGTATTTGGAGGTTTTTTAGAATGATTTTGGTTATATTAGGAACTCAAAAGTTTCAATTTAATAGACTTTTAAAAATGATTGATGATTTGCTGGATGAGAAAACTATTAAAGAAGAAGTTATTGCACAAATAGGGAATTCTGACTATTGCCCCAAAAATTTTTCTTATGTAAAATTTTTTTCTCATGAAGATTTCATTAAAAAAATTAATGAATGTGATATTGTAATTACACATGGTGGTGTTGGTTCAATTAGTAATGCTTTAAGATTTCATAAAAAGACTATTGTAGTACCTAGAAATTCTAAATATAATGAACACGTTGATAATCATCAATATGAATTAACGAAAAAATATTTCGAACTTGGGTACATTTTATCTGCAACTGATTATGAAGAATTAAAAAAGTGTTTGAATGACATTAGTGATTTTGAATTAAAATTTAAAAACAATAATAAAAAAAGCAAAGTGAAAGAAGAAATATTAAATTTTATAAATAACTAATTTGGAGATGCTTATGAAAAATATACTTATAGTTTCACCTTCGTTAAAAAACAATGGTGGAATAACAACGGTTGTGAAAAATTATTTAAATAGTAAAATCAATTATAATTTTTATAACTTAGAAACTCAAATAGATGGAAAAGCAATCAAAAAAATTGTCTATTTCGTTAAAGCTTTTTTTAATATAAAAAAGATAATAAAAAAAAATAAAATTGATATTGTATATTTTCATATATCTGAAGGAGCTTCTATTAAAAGAACGGAGTTACTTTTAAAAAAAATTAAGAAATTGAATGTTAAGACTATTTTGCATCATCACGGTGCTAATTTTCTTACATGGTACGAATCCTTGAATAATACCAAAAAAAATAAAGTTACTACAATGTTATCAAGTGTTGATACAAATATTGTTTTAAGTGAAAAACTAAAAAAAGAATATTTGAAGATAGTTAAAATAAATAATATTGAATTTGTTTATAACGGGGTTAATGTTACCAACGAAAATAAGTATTTATTAAATTTTAATGATAGGAAATATATACTTTTTCTTGGAAGACTAGGTGAGCGTAAAGGAATTTACGATTTAATTGAAGCTCTAAGAGAAGCTAATATACCTAGTATGTATAAATTAGTTATTTGTGGAGATGGAGAAATTGAAAAGGTTCAGTCACTTGTTAATACGTATCATTTGTCTGAAAAAGTAATAGTAAAAGGATGGATTGATGGTAATCAAAAAGAAGAAATATTAAATAATACTATAATAAACATCTTGCCATCTTACAATGAAGGGTTACCAATGAGTATATTGGAAACAATGAGTTTAGGAATACCAAATATTTCAACAAACATAGCTTCAATACCAGAAGTAATAAAGAATAATGAAACAGGGATTTTAATTAGTCCTGGTGATGTAAATGCTTTAAAAAAAGCATTGGAAATATTAAATGATGTGGGCTTATTGAAAAAAATAAGCGTTAACTCTTTTAATATAATAAAAAGTGATTTTTCACTTGAGAAACAAATTAAGTCAACTATAAAAATATTTGAAAAATAGCAATATATAAGTGTAAGGGGTAAAAATATGGCCAAGAAAAATCTAAAAGAAATGATTAAAGATGCAAAAAAAAGTGGAACTATTTTCTATAAATTTTTGTTACTTATCATGATCAAGATGGGTTTTTCTAACGATGAGTTGTTCCCTGTACAATTAAGATACAAAGTTTATTGTAAGTTAAGAAAGAAATATGCTAAATTTATTAAATATAATCAATGTGAAGATAAAAAAGAAATTAATAAAACAATTTGGGTTATGTGGTTACAAGGAATTGATAATGCTCCTTTACTTGTTCAAAGATGTTATCAAAGTATTATTGAGAAAACAAAAGGATGGAATGTTATTTTAGTAACTAAACAAAACATGAATGAATATTGTAATATTCCTGAGTATATAATAAAAAAATGGGAAAAAAATATAATTTCTAATACGCATATGTCTGACATTATAAGAAACGATATCTTGATAAAGAACGGAGGATTATGGATTGACTCAACTGTTTTATTAACGGATAATATACCTGATTTTATCACTGAACTTGATTTTTTTACATTTAAGCATGAATACAGATATGATAAAGCAGTTGTTTTTGAAAGTTGGTTTATTTACAGTAAAAAGGAAAATCCAATGTTACAAGAAACTCAAAAACTATTATATAAATATTGGGAAAAAAATAATAAATTGTGCGAATATTTTTTGTTTCATTTGTTCTTCACTTTGGTAGCTGAAACATATATTAAAGAATGGAAATGCGTCCCATATTTTACTGATATTACTCCTCATAATTTATATCATGAAATTTTTAACAAATTTTCTAATAATAGATATACTCAAATTAAGGAACAATCTTTTGTGCATAAATTAAGTTATAAGCTTGATATTCCTGAAGATATAACGGATACGTATTATGATAAAATTTTGAAAGGAGATTTGGACTAATATATGGAAAACAAACATAAAGACCACTTTCTTTCATTAATTCTTAGTTTATGCTATTTAATTTTTATATTTCAAGATCCAATCAGCTCATATATAGCTTTATTTAATTATTTTGATGAAGTTTTTGCACTATTATTATTAGTAATTAGTACTATTCAATTAATAGTTGGTAAACAACCGAAAAGTTCTTTAAAACTATTTGTAACTATGGTATTGATATTAGTTATTGGTATATCTTCAAATTTTGTTTCAAAATATCAAGTCTCTTTAAGTCCAATATTAATCGATGCGTTTTCTGTAATAAAAATCATTCCTATTTTTATAGTTTTCAAGGATATTGTTGAATTTAAGGTTGTAAGAAAAGCTTGTAATAATATTGCGTTATTATTATATATTTATATTATTGCTGCAATGGTAGGCTATGTTTTAACTTTAGCCGGATATTCAAATTTTTTATTGGGAACAAGATATGGATTGCCGCAATATAAGTTTATTTATGAAAATCCGGGTATTTTTGGTTATATTTTGATAAGTATTTTCGGAATAATTTATTTAAGTAATCAAAATTATAAAAAAATATTTTTATTTTTAATTTGTCTTTTAAGTATAGTCACACTTAAAGGACCGCAAATTATTTTTTCTTTAGGAGTTATATTTTTTTACTTATTTAAAAAAAGAAATATTCAATTGAAATTTTACCATTTTATCATTTTAGGGATAATTATTGTTTTAATAAGTGGATATCAAATAAAAGAATACTTGTTAAATGATACTAGTGCACGATATTTACTAACTAAATATGGTTTTGTAACTGCAAATAATGCATTTCCTTTTGGATCTGGATTTGCAACTTATGGTTCTGAAATGTCTAGAAGATATTATTCAAAATTATATTATATATATGGTTTTAACAAAGTATGGGGATTGAATTTGGAATATTCATATTTTATTAATGATGCTTATTGGCAAATGATATTTGCTCAGTTAGGATATTTTGGAGCAGTTATATGTATATATCTGTATATTAAAATTTTTAAAATAATTAAATTTAATTCGGATTCTAAGGACAAATTTTACATTTATGCAGTATATATAGCATTTTTAGTAGGAAGTATTGGTTCTGCATATTTGACACATGCTACAGGAGTGTTTGCATTTATATTTTTAGGATCTTTATCAAAAGTTACAAAAGATAGGATTAATGAGTATGAATAATCAATTCTCAATTATTATTCCAGTTTATAATTTAAACCCATGTTTGCATAAATGTATTTCAAGTGCAATATATCAAAATTATGAAGATTATGAAATTATTATAATTGATGATGGCTCAACAGATGATATTTTTGAATTTTTAAAGATTAATAATTTTATTGAACATATTTCTTATTTTAAGATAAATAATTCAGGAGTAGAGTACGCTAGGAAATATGGTATAGAACACTCGAAAAATAAATGGTTGATATTTTTAGATTCAGATGATTATTTAGATAAAAATTTATTATCTAAAATTAATGCAAATATTTCAGATGGAATTGATGGAATTATGTATAACTATAACATTTTTAAAAATGAAGAAATTATCGAATCTTCCGAGATTTTAAATGATAAATTTATGGAATGGAAAAAAATATTTATTGAATGTGAATATGGCAAATATATTGCATCGTTATGGAGATTTTGTTTTCCTAAAAAGTTCTATGAGAATTTGGAACTTACTGATTTGAAATTTTGTGAAGATTTCATATGGATTCAAAATGTTTTATTAAAATATAAACCAAACATTATTTGTTTAAATGAAGCACTTTATTTTTATAATAAAAGTAATATAAATTCTGCAAGTTCTAATAAGTATAATAAAAAATATTTGCAAAGCTATATAGATTTGCCATTACAATTTGAAAGAATAATTTCTAAAAATGCAGATCGTTCAAATTTTAAAAATGAAATAAGTAGAGAAAATATTGTATCATTACAAAGAATTTCTAGAATTTTAAAATATAAAGATTTTAAAAAGTACATTCTCAACAATTTAGAAAGGTATAGTGAATTAAAAATCAATAAAAACTTATGTGAAAAAAAAATCATTATAAGCGAAAAATTATTAAAATATAAAATGTATTATATTTTCTACGTTTTAAATAGAATAAAAAAATAGGATGGAGGTTGAATAATGCCTAAAAAAAGTTTAAAGAAAAATTTTATATTTAATTTTTTATATCAAATAATTTTATTAGGTATTCCACTAGTCATATCTCCATACTTGACTAGACATTTAGGAGAAGATGCGATAGGTGAGTATGCATATACGTATTCAATTGTATCGTTATTTTTAATCGCAATTAATTTGGGTATTTCACAATACGGTACTAGAAAAATAGCAATAAATTCTAAAGAACCAGAAAAAGTAAAAAAATATTTTTGGGAAATATTTGATTTAAGAATAATTGTCTTTTCAATTGTTTTGATGTTTTATTTTTTAATGATTGTTTTTTCTAATGACGAAGAACAAACTTTATATCTTATTATGATTATGGTTCTTGCTTCAGCAGTCTTTGATATTACTTGGTTTTATAATGGGCTTGAAAATTTTTTAAATGTAATAATAAAAAATGTTATTATTAGAGTCATGGAATTAGTTTTAATTTTCCTTCTTGTGAAAAGTCCAGGAGATTTAAAAAAATATACAGCTATTATGAGTATATCTGTTTTAATTGGTAGTATTTCTTTAATGCCTAAAGCACTAAAAATTGTAGGATTTACAAAAGTATCATTTAAAGATATATTAAAGCATTTAAAGCCTATCTTGATACTTAGTATTTCAGTTATATCAATAAGTATTTATAGTATGCTTGATAAGACTATATTAGGTTTATATTATCCAAATGATAAATCAATGATTGCCTTTTATGAATATGCGGAAAAAATTGTAAAAATTCCTAATAGTATAATTACAACACTAGCATTAGTAATTATGCCACATATATCAAAACTCATTTCAGAAAATAAAATTGAAGAAGTACATTCTAAAGCCGAAAAAGCTAATTTTTTACTATATTTTTTAGCATGTGGTGCTTGCTTCGGCTTATGTGGAATATCAAACATTTTGATTCCACTTTATTATGGTGAAAACTTTTCTATCTGTGTTGAATATATTATTGCCTTAAGTCCGATTATAATTATTATTCCAATGGGAGCAATGGTTAGAAATGTATATTTAATTCCATATAATAAGGATATACAATATGTTTCCTCTATGGTTGCTGCGGCAATTGTAAATTTAATTTTAAATTTTCTTTTAATTCGCCCGTTAGGAGTTTATGGTGCAATTATAGGCACAGTAATTGCAGAACTAATAGGTCTGATTTTACAGCTTATTTTTGTTAGAAAACAAATATCTGTTGCTATACATATCTTTAATTTGATTCCATTTCTATTAATAGGAATTGCTACTTTTTTTTCAATTAGAGTATTTCAAAAGGTCGAAATGAATATTTATTTAATGCTTGGTCTAGATTTCTTTGTTGGAACTACAACTTATTTGGTTTTATCATGTGTATACATAATTATTTTTAAGAAAGAATATTGGAATATAATTATTGAGAAAATAAAAAAAATAATATATAAATTTACGAAAGGAAAACATAACAAATGAAAAAAATAGGTACAATCACATTTCATGCTTCATATAATCATGGTTCATGTTTACAGGCGTATGCTCTACAAAAATATATACAAAATATAGCCTCTGAGGATATTTCATATGAAATTATAAATTTAAGAACTCCCATTCAAAAAGAAATGTATATGACTCCTTTTGAAAAAAAAGGATTAAAAAATTTATTAAAATCAGTAATATACTTCCAAGAAAAAAAGAATTTAAAATCAAGGGAAGAAAAATATGAAAATTTTATAAAAAATAAATTATTAATATCTAAAGAATTTTCTTCTTTAGATGAATTACAAAAACAACAATTCAATTATGATTATTTCATTAGTGGTAGCGATCAATTATGGAATTTAAGAGCGAGAGATTTTGATTGGTCAAATTTTTTAGAATTTACAGATTCTACTAACAAAATATCATATGCTGCTAGTTTTGGACCTAAAAATTTAAACTTAAGTATTGATGAGAAACATAGAATTATTAATGATTTAAATAAATATAAGTATATTTCTGTTAGAGATGAAGCTAGTTTAAAACTTATAAATGATTTTTGTGAAGCTAAAAAAAATCCTATTATTAACGTAGATCCTACTTTATTGCTTTCGAAAGAAGAGTGGCTTGAATTAGTAAATGAAAACTATTATACAAATGAAAAATATATTTTATTGTATGACTTAAAATGTAATAAAGATATTTTAGATACTGCAAAGAAAATTTCCAAAGTATTAAAGATGCCAATTCTAATCGTAAAAGAAAATATCAAAACACATATAAAATATAATTTTAAACATGAGTATTCTGCTGGACCACAGGAGTTTTTAAGTTTGATAAATAATGCAGAACTTGTATTATCTTCTTCATTTCATGGAACAATATTTTCAATTATTATGGAAACCCCTTTTTATTCAATAAATGGCAGTACGGATAATAGAATTAATACACTATTAAAAAGAATGAATTTACTTGATAGAAGTATTAGTTTAATGGATTTCAAAAAGTGCAAGTGGTACAAAAATATTGATTTTAAAGAATCAAAAAAAATTATTGAAGAAGAAAAAAATAAATCAAAAGAATTTTTAAAAAAATCATTAAATTTATAATAATATTTTGAAAGGAGAACATATGATTTGTCTAAAGAAAGACTGTACTGGTTGTTTTTCTTGTGTTAATGTCTGTCCTAAAAACGCAATTAATATGCAAGAAGATTCAAATGGTTTTATTTATCCTTTAATGGATGAAAATAAATGTATTAATTGTAAAATGTGTGAAAGAGTTTGTCAGGGTCTACACCCTTTAAAACTACAAGAACCAATTGATTGCTATGCTATGCATGCAAAAGATGAAAAAAAATGGGCAGAAAGTACAAGTGGTGGAGCTGCTACAATTTTTTACGAGAGTATTTTGAAACAAAATGGTGTAGTATATGGTGTTAATGTAAAAAATATAAATGAAATAGGATTTGAAAGAATCTTAAATGCCAAAGAACTATATAAATTTAAAGGTTCTAAATATGTACATAGTTATATAAATCTTTCATTTAGAGATGTTAAAGAAGACCTACTGAATAATAAAAAAGTATTATTTATAGGAACTCCATGTCAAATCGCAGGATTGAAATTGTTTTTACAAAAGGATTATGACAATTTATACCTTGTTGATCTAATTTGTCACGGTGTACCTTCCCAAAAATATTTAAGAGATGAACTTAATAATACAAACGTAACTGCAATAACATTTAGAGAAAATAACGAATATTATTTGAGTGCATATAATGATGATAAATTGATTCAAAGGAAATATTTGGATGATTCTATTTATTATTCTATGTTTATGAGAGGATTAAATTATAGAGAAAATTGTTATTCATGTAAGTTCGCAACTAAAGATAGGTGCTCTGATATAACTATAGGAGATTTTTGGGGCGTGAAAAGCGATTCAACTTTGTATAATGTAAAAGATAAAGGGCTGTCTGTGCTTTTGATAAATACTAAGAAGGGAGAAGAACTAATTAATATTTCTAAGTCTAATATGGTTATAGAAAAAAGAAATATACAGGAAGCTGTTAATGGAAATTCTCAATTACGAGCTCCAATTATGATGAATAAGAGATATTATAAATATAAAAATAACTATCAAAGATTCGGTTATTTAATAGCTTATAAAAAAACATTTAAATATATTAGATTTAAAAATAAATTGAAAAAGAATTTTTTGATTAAAAAAATGATAAAACTTATAAGATAAGCGTATAATTTATGCATTTAATTAATTTCTAATTTTAATATACTAAAGTCAAAGATGGTGCTAAAAATGAAAAATACACTAGAAGAAAAGAAAAAAATTGTTTAAAAATATCAAAATTATGAGGAATCATTATTAGAAAATTTTGATAGTAACAATTTAGAAATATCAACTTACTATATACAAAATGGAAATAAACGTTATTACAAAATGATTCTAATTTATTTATTATTACTAAAAACATTAAACAAGACAAAACTAATTCTAGTATTATATTTAATATTTATAAGCTTTATAAAATTGAGCGACTTTTTGCAGAAAGAAAGCTAGTATTAATTAAATTGATGAAACACGTCAAAAATAAACTGTACCAATTTTAAATATATATCATCCGGTTTAATAATTGAAAATGCTGATTTCGAGATGAAATCAGATATTTTTAATTTGATTTAGATTATGTGTAAGCGTGTAATATATTACACGCTTACTTTATACTTAGTCATAATAAAATACTCCAAGGGTGTTATGGTTGAATTACCATCCTAAGGAGTAACTTGATTTGATATATATTTTTTTATTTTTCATTGGCGATGTTGATACTTAAGTGAACAATAGTGCCAACACTGCCAAGTATCAAATGCACTATTGCTCGCTTAAGTATATTTGAAATAATCATTTCTAAAATATACTTAAGTTATACCTTAAATAGCAACGCAATGCAAATGATGATTCAATAGATTTTATTTGATAAAAAGAACTTTAAGGTATCAAATTAAGGATTATGCTATGAAATATTTACTGTTAATGTGGTTAATAATATTCTAAGTTCTAAAGTTCTAGAGTAAAAAAGGTTTATTTCTATATTGTGTTTGAAATATAGTATACTACTTAATGTATTGTGGTTTAATATTGCCGATATATATTGGTAGTTCCTTTGTAATTATAACAAGAAATATATTTTGAACCATCTAAATAAATATATTTGTTATTATAATGCATTGTTTCAAAATCAATTAATGTGTTTGAGGTTGAATAATAAGAGAATCCTAGATGAGCATTAATAGTAATATTAATTGTACCATAGATAGAATTTAGATTTATATAATCAAAAAAGTTGTTAGATAAATTTAATTTTCCATTTTCAAATTCACAATTAATTGTTTCGAATATATTGTTTATTATTAAGATGGAATATATGCTTTCATAAGCTATTTTTATATTTTTAATTGTATTGTTTTGGATTTTAGATGTTTGCCAACCATTTATGCAAATGAAATTTGATTCTAATGAATTTAAGGTACAATATGAAATATCGCTTTTACCAAATTTTCCGTTAATTATTAATTCATTAGCAACAATATTTGAAGCTGTTACAATAGAATTTATTGTTTCTATTTGTATTAAATTATAATCTAATTTATTATCAAGTATAATTTTCAAATTTTTATTTGAATTGTTATAGTTAAGTACTAATTTATTATCGATTATTGAATAATTTAGTGGTGCAATTGCTTTTTCATCCTGTGATGTTTCTACAATTGAAAATTTATCTCCAGATGTAATTTCAATATCACCAACTCTCCAATTAATCTCAATATCAGTAATACTATCATTTAATTTATATGAATATTCAG
>ULLT01025616.1_pt1 | contig 31631 bp, 28 predicted proteins | sample 1951451 | NCBI WGS metagenome assembly ULLT01 (sample SAMEA4835530, study PRJEB28245) | human gut metagenome | biome: gut microbiome; material: fecal sample | place: Denmark | collected 2008 | reverse complement strand
AACTGACTCTTAATCAGTGGGTCTAGAGTTCGAGTCTCTAACGGTCCACCATTTTGAATTTAGAGGCTATATAGCCTTTTTTTTATGTTTAACATGGAGGTTAATATGGATAAAAATAAATTTAAAGCAATCGAACTAAAGTGTATTAAGCAAGCTTTTAACGGAAACGGAATTGTAAAATATAATAATAAAGAATATGAGATCTCAAATATTCTTCCTGGTGAGGTCGGATTATTCGAAATTAACAAAAATGAAAGAACTCCAATTGAGCTTAAAAATATAATTAATCATTCTTCTTCACGCATTAACTCATTGTGTCCTTATTTTGAATCCTGTGGTGGGTGTCAATATCAGCATATGACATATGAAAGCGAATTAGCTTTAAAAGAGGAATATTTAAAAAATTTATATCAATCATTCAAGGATATTAAAATTAAGCCTATAAATGGTATGCCAAGTCCATATAACTATCGTAATAAATGTCAGATGACTTATAAGTTATCTAAAACACATAATGTTGTATGTGGCTTTTATGAAGAGGGAACCCATAAAATTGTACCTGTTGCAGATTGTAAAATTCAAGCAACTAAGGCCACAGAAATAATAAATGCATTTAATATGGTTTTAACCAAGAATCATATTGAACCCTATAATGAAAAAACAAGAAAAGGAATAGTAAGACATGTACTTGTAAGATATGGTTTTAATTCTAAAGAAATCCTTCTTGTTATTGTAACTAATGGTGATTTCTTCCCAGGAAGTAAAAATGTATGTAAGGATTTAATTAAGTTAAATTTGGGAATTACTACTATTGTTCAAAATATTAATTCAAGACAAACTTCGATTGTATTAGGAGATAAAGAAAGGGTTCTTTATGGACCGGGATTTATTTATGATACAATTGGCAAGCTTAAATTCAAAATATCTTCAAGAAGCTTTTATCAAGTAAATACAATTGGTATGAACATGTTATATAAAAAAGCAATTGAAAATGCTAATATATCTTCTTCAGATATTTTACTTGATACTTATTGTGGAGTTGGTACAATTGGACTACTTGCTGCAAATTCTTGTAAGCAAGTATATGGTGTTGAACTAAATCACGATGCTTATAAGGATGCTTGTTTAAATGCTCGAATTAATAATATTAAAAATATTAATTTTTTCAATGATGATTCAACTAAATTTATGACTAAGCTTGCAGCATCTGGTAGCCATATTGATGTTTTAATCATGGACCCTCCAAGAGATGGATCAACTAATGAGTTTATTGAAGCAGTCGGTCGTCTTAAACCTAAAAGAATCATTTATGTTTCTTGTGATCCTAAGACACAGGTTAGAGATTTATTTAAGCTTTCAAGTGAGGGCTATCATTTAAATCAAGTTGAAGCATTTGATATGTTTCCAAGAACATTCAATCTTGAATGTATTGCTACTTTAACTTATAAAGAAAGTAAAAAAAATATTAAAAATTACACAAAAAGAAAATCACTGTAAAAAAAGCAGTGATTTTTTTTTATAGTCTGTCAACTAAAACCTCATAAGGTCTATCAAGGACAAGCTTATTAAATAAATTATCAATTTTCTTAATAAAGCGTATATCTTTCTCATTTTCATCTTTAATCTCAATTAACTCTTCATAAGAACTCGAATCCTTTTTCATTCGTTTACAAATAATAATCTTCTTCCCTGCTAAATCTTGTAATTCCTCCTTTAAATAATTTCTTTCACTAGCGTTTACAAAATAAAAAATATCATTAAACATTTCCTTTTCCTCCGTACATATATGATTATAAAAGGAAAAAAAATAAAAACAATTCTTGACATCTATTTTCATATAATTACTTATTTTTTTAAGATTTTTTCTGTTTTATATTAATATTTTGCTTATTTTATTTAATTTATTAAGTATTTAAAATATAGGTTATATTCCATCTATTGTTAAAAAAAATTTGGTTAGTTTTCACATACCAATCATCTTGTAATAAAGCAAAATATTTAATCTAATTTTAAAAACGAGTGCATAAAAAAAGTAGGAATAAAATCCTACTCAATAATTCTTTGGGTATAGAATGAACCAATAATTGTAATAATACCAATTACAATTAAGACAACACCTAAAATTACAAATAAAACGTTAAGTACACCTTCTGGAGTTAATAAAATTAATACTAATGCAAGTAAAAATCTTGGAAGTTCATGATAAAACTGAACTAAATGCATTGGATTTAAAATAATTCTGACAATTGGAAGGACAATTAGATAAACGGCGATAATGATTAACATAAATGTTTGATGGAAGAAAATCAAGCATATACCAAATGCTATATCAACAATATCAAACAATATTGAAAGCTTGTCCTTAGCCTTAATAGAATGATAAAGTGAAATACAACCATTTACAATCACTAAAGCACCAATTACATAGAATGTTATCTTTATCAATTTATCAGTTGGAATAGCACAAAACAAAATTCCTGCAACAATACTAATTAGTCCTAAGGCAAATAAACGCCAATTACATTTTAATTTTTTCATTAATCCTTTAGCATCCTTTCATCAATTTCTTCTTTTTGATTTAAATTAAGGAAACACTCCTTAATTGAATCATTAGTTTTTAAAATTTCTTCTACAAATAATTTTGAAATCATTATAGCACCATCATAAACTAAATGCGAATTATCTTCCTTACCTTCAGGATAGTTTTCAAACTTCTTTGGTCCAAAAATCATATGAAATTTTTTAGTATTTTCCTCACCAAGCTCGTTATATAACGCTAAAGTCAATTGATTTAAATCAATACAAGTATAATGATTTTTATCACACCATTTTTTCATTGATTGAGGATATCCTTTATGAGTATCAATACACTTTCCATTTTGAAATTTTCTTCTCGTAATTGAGGTTGCATATACAATATGCGCTCCTTTTTTTTCAACTTCATCATGAAAATAAGCTAAATTATCTAAATAAGATGTATCTTTATCTGTATATCTTGTTAAATCATTATCCTTTTCGTCATTATGACCAAACTGACATATAACATAGTCACCTTGTGATAATTTATCAAGTACATTCTTAAATCTACCTTCGTCAATAAAGCTTTTAGTACTTCTTCCGTTTTTGGCATGATCTTCAATTAACCAATTATTTTTGGTAAATAAATGAAGTACCTGACCCCAACCTGTTTGAGGATAACTAAAAATATTATTATATTGCATGGTTGAATCACCAATCATAAAAATTTTATTCATAATTCTTTACTCCTTAGTATAAAATTAAATATGAACGAAAATGATATAAATCCCGTTGCCAAGCTATCAAATATGCTTCTTGAATTAAATGCTTATGAATTTAATCTTGTTGCAATGCTAATTGGTTATATAATTGCTCAAGACTTAGATGCGTATGCACAGTCATCAATGGGAAATTTTTTTGAATCCTTAGGACAGGTTTTAGAAACCATTGGGTCCCAAAATCAATATCTTGAACGTAATAAGGGAATCAAAACCAATCAAGAAATAACAAAGGAATTATATCAATTATCCCAAAAAATCGATAATATCGATCAAATAATTTTAAAATTTAAAAATTTATAACAGTTTTATTTGTTCTATTGCAACATCAAGATCATTTGTATCGTATTCTTCAATATTACCACTATCCATTAATTCCGTAAGATGAGAATCAATTCCTAAGCTTGCAAGTGGAATCAAATGATGTTTCAATGATATATCATTTAGGTGAGATTTACCATAAAGATCAATCTTTTTACCACAGCATGGACATTTAACATAGGCCATATTTTCAATAATACCCACAATAGGAACATTAACCTTGTTAACCATATTTACGCATTTAGAAACAACCATTGATACTAAATCCTGAGGAGATGAAACCATTACAACCCCCGTAAGAGGGATATTATTTAAAACGGTAAGCTGAATATCTGAAGTTCCAGGAGGCATATCAACAAAAAGATAATCTAAATTTCCCCACACAGTCTCACTATAAAACTGTTTAACAGCGTTACCTAAAATAGGACCACGCCATACAACTGGTTCATTTTCATCCTTAAGTAATAGGTTAACTGATACGATTTCAATATTATTTTTCGTAACTAAAGGATACATTTCATTTTTAGTTCCTTCAAGTCTACCTTTTAATCCAAAAACATGAGCAATTGAAGGCCCAGTTATATCCGCATCTAAAATACCCACCTTATAGCCTAAATGAGCCATTTTATTAGCAAGAAGAGAACAAACAGTTGATTTACCAACGCCACCCTTGCCAGACATAACACCAATTATATGTTTAATATTAGATTTAGTTGTCCCAAAATACTGTTTTTCTTGACAACTACCTTTTATTTTACATGAATCACAATTATGATCACAAGCCATATTTACACCACCAAATTCATAAAATTATTATAATCCAAAATACGCTTTTTTTCAATAAAAATACCTTTATATAGCAAAAAAGCTCTTTAAAAGAGCTTATTTTAATTCAAATGAATCACATTGTGTTTCACTACGATACTTTGCATTTTTTTGTCCAACTGTAATTTTGGATGCTTTACAGTAATTATCCTTATTATAGATACAATAATTTGCTGTACATCCAATTTTAACCTTATGCTCATCTAAGCTCATTTCATCTGCCATTTCTTCTTTAAATAATGTTTCATCAATTGGATTTCTAAACGATTGACAAAAAGTACCAAGCTTTGAGCGTGAAAACAATCCTTCTACTTTAATATTTTTCTTATGACAGGTATTATTTTCATTATAGCCACATTTTAAAGCACTACATTTAATTTCTGACATTGATTCCATCCTTTCAACCTTAGTATTTGAGGATTTTTCTTTTCTATGCTTCTTCGTTAAAATTTGAACTATTTTTTTATTAAAAATGAGTCCTAATATTCCAATAATAAATTCAATTATAAAAATAAAAATACCAAGCCATATATTTCCATGGAATAAAGACGAGCCAATTAAAGTAGAACTTAAAATAGATGGGATTCTGGCAATAAAATTAATTAAAAAATAATCCTTCTTTTTCATAATTGTTTGACTTACAAAAAAAGGAATAATATCTTTAGGAAATCCCGGAATCAAGGTTATTGAAAAAACAGTGATATTTAATCTTTTAGGATCATCTAAAATATTCCTAAGCCATTTATACTTATTTATTTTTTTAACCTTAAGATTAAGCCCTCTTATTAAGCTAATTACAATATAAGAACCAATAAAAATACCAATTTGGGCATATAAAAGACCTAAAATAGGTCCATATATCGCTCCCGAAATAATTTCTAGTGGTTCTCCTGGCAAAAAGGGGATTGCAAGCTGTAATGCAAAAAAAGAAATTAAAGCAATAATACCTTTTAAACCTAAGGAATTAAGCTTTTCACTTAAATACATCCTATATTCAATATCCTTAAGATGTAAAAGAAAAGGCGCAAAATATACACTAATAATAACAGTTAATGCTAACAGTAATATAATATAATAATTTTTTTTCAAGCTTTCATCCAAACTGCAGGAGGAAGTTTAAAGGTATAGTTCTGTCCTTTTTGATCATAAAAAGAAATTTCGTGACATTCTAAATTTAATAAATCACCTTCTTTACCATACAAATCATCACCTACAATTGGGTTTCCAATGGAAGATAAATGAACACGAATTTGATGCGTTCTACCTGTATATAATATACATTTTAAGGTTGTAAAATTTTCTTCTTTTTTAATTACATAAAATTCCGTTTTTGATGGCTTTCCCTTAGCATCAACAATTCTTTTTCCCGTAGTTTCATCTTTTAATATTGGACTTTCAATAAAAAAATGATTTTCTTTTATTATACCTTCGACTCTTGCATAATATATTTTATGTATTTGTGAATGATTTTTATTCAAAAATAATGCAGTTTCTTTGTTTAAAGCCACTAACACTAAACCACTTGTTTTTTGATCAAGTCTTGTAATTATATGAATAGTTTTTAATTTATTATTTTTAAGTAAATAAGTATAAATTGCATTATATAAACTTTTTTGCGGCTCTTTTTTTGAAGGAATTGTATTTAAATTTGCTTCCTTATTTATAACCATAAAATAATCATTTTCATATATAATATCTAAACGATGATCAAATATTTTTTCTTCTTTATTAATTTTAGATTCAAATTTAATTTCAATAATATCGCCTTTTTTTACTTCATAATAATTTTTAGATTCAAAACCATTAATATAATAAAGAGCATTTTGTCTTTTGAGATATCTTGTATATTTTTTTGATAGTTCTTCTTTTAAAATATCTTTTAAAATACCATCACTTGAAGCCTTGATTTTCATATTAACACCTCACTTATTATAACATATTTAAAAAAATAAGGAACAAATAGCTGTCCCTTATAAATTATTATAAAACTTTTGATAAAAATTCCTTTAATCTTGGCGTTTGAGGGTGATTAAAAATAGCATCAGGACTACCCTCTTCACATACTACTCCTTCAGACATAAATATAACACGATCAGAAATTTCTTTTGCAAAGCCCATTTCATGAGTAACAATAACAATAGTCATTCCTCCATCAGCTAATGTCTTTATAACCTCAAGTACATCCTTAACCATTTCAGGATCAAGAGCACTTGTTGGTTCATCAAAAAGCATTACATCAGGTGACATTGCCATTGCTCTTACAATTGCAAGTCTTTGTTTCTGCCCACCAGAAAGATTATTAGGCTTAACATCAGCTTTTGATTCAAGTCCTACCTTTTTAAGAAGCTCAAGTCCTAGTTTATTAGCATCTTCCTCCGTCATTTTTTTAGTTGTAACTGGTGCAAGCGTAATATTTTCAAGACAAGTCAAATGAGGAAATACATTAAAATGCTGAAAAACCATTCCCATTTTTTGACGATGTAAATTTAAAATTTTATCAATATTCTTTTTTTGTTCCTTATCAGCTTTTTTAGCTTTATTTAATTCATCTTGAAGCTTAATATATCCATCATCATTTTTTAATGACTCTTTATCATGTGTATTTTGATATTCATGAATTTGTCTCTTTAAAGGCTCGGTATGACTTTCAAATAATGTTTCACCTTCAAAGCTTATATGTCCACTTGTTGGCGTTTCTAGTAAATTTAGACAACGTAATAAGGTTGATTTACCACTTCCAGATGAGCCAATAATTGATACAACCTCACCTCTTTTAATTTCATAATTAATGCCTTTTAAAACCTCAAGATCTCCATAGTTTTTACAAACATTTTCAATTTTTAAAATTATATCCTTATTTTCCATTAGCAAGTCACCTTCTTCTCAAAATATTTAATTAGCTTTGATAATGTAAATGTTATTACAAAATAAATCAAACCAATTATAACATATGGTGTTAAAGCATCATAAGTTGTAGCCGTAATGATTGTCTTTACAGTCATTAAATCACCAACATAGAAGGTAGATGCAAGGGATGTTTCCTTAATAAGTGATACAAATTCGTTTCCTAAAGCTGGTAAAATATTTTTAACAGCCTGAGGAAGGATTACCTTCCACATTGTTTTAGCCTGTGAAAGACCCAAACTCCTTGCGGCCTCCATTTGACCATTATCAACTGCTTGGATACCCGAACGGAAAATTTCAGCTTGATAGGCTCCACTATTTATAATTAGAGCAATAACGCAAGTAACAAACTTAGGCATTCCCCTTGGCATTATTAGGAAGATAACTGTTAATTGAAGTAAAAGTGGAATACCTCTTATAACCTCAATATAGGCTTGGGATATATAATGCAAAATTTTTGATTTTGATAAATTCATTAAGCATAACAATATACCTAAAATAATAGCAAAAACAACACCACATAGTGATAACAACAAGGTTATTCCAAGACCTTTCATAAATTCACCAAAGTTATTAGTAAACATATTCCAAACCTTGACAATAAATATTGCATCTGAAGCATTTTCAAGCTCAGCAACTATTTTATTAGCCTCTTCAATCCACTCATTAAAAAGTCCTTTTTCTTTAACCTCTTTAATAATCTCATTAACACTATTAATAAAATCAACATTTCCCTTTTGACTAATCGCAAACATTCCGGTTCTTCCGGTTACATCAAAAGAAAAATCACATAAAGAATACTTAGTTGAGCCTTCAAGTTTTACTTTAGCAACCTTACCAGCTATTGCAATCGCATCAACCTTGCCACCATCAAGCTGAGTGAACGCATCTGCTAAATTACCAATTTGTTCAATAGTCGCGTTAGGAAGCTGTTCTTTAACGTAATCATATTGAACAGAACCGCTTTGAGCTGCTATTTTAGTATCTTTATTATTTAATTGCTCAAAAGTGGAAAATTTATCTTTCGTACTTGTTTTAGTTATAACGACCTGGTCTCCTTCACCATCATCATAATAGGAAATAGACATCTCATAATTTTCAGCTCGAGAGGCAGAATAAGTAAAGCCTGATATTGCAAGTTCAGATTTACCTGTTTGAACAGATGTTAAAAGCTCATCAAAGCCCATAATTTGAAGCTCAAGAACTTTATTTTGCTTCTTCGCAATATATTTAGCAAGAGATATATCCGCTCCAACATATTTATCATCATTACTTTTTCTTGAATCAATAAATTCATAAGGAGCATAATCAGGGGAGGTTGCTACATATAATTTTGTTTTATTTTCGCAGCTTGTAAGTGTTATAGTGAAAATTAGAGCTACAAAAATTATAATTAAATATTTTAGTTTATTTTTCATTTTAATTCTCCAATCTTTAATTTTATTATAAGCTTAAATTAAAACAAATCGTCGGACTTTCATAATTACCTCCAAAAATAAGCAAAGAAAAAAGGACCGCTTGATATACATTGGTCCTCTTTTTTTTAAGACCAATAATTATGACAATCACCAATTGGTCCTTCATAATTATACTCAAGTTCAAATTAAATATTAAACTATCTTTGCAAAATCCAATAAAAAAATCTACTAAAATTAGTAGATAGTAAATTATTATGCTCACAGAAAATCTGATCTTTACTATCTTATTGGTGAGTATATTTTACTCTTTATTATCATATAGTCAATCTTTTTTTAAATTAAAGCGTTTTCAAAACTAATTTTATAATGATTTTTTTTATTATTCCTAAAAATAATCATTAAATTATGGTAAAATATTATTGATTTAATCAATAATGATAAAAGGAGGATGTAATTTTAAATTACATAAGATATATGAAAGATTACACAGTAAAAGCATATTGCTATAACGAATATTTAAGAATTTATGCTTGCAATTCAACAGAACTGGTTGAAACAGCGAGAAAGCTTCATGGTACATGGCCAACTGCCACAGCTGCCTTAGGTAGAGCACTTACCGTTTGTGCTATGATGAGCTTAATGTATAAAATGGGTGAGCATTTAACCTTCAAAATTGATGGAAATGGTCCTATTGGTGAAATGATTATTGATGCTTCCTATGGAGTTGTAAAAGGCTCAATTCATAATCCTGAGGTTTTCTTACAATATAATGATGGTCATCTTGCGGTTGGAAAAGCAGTAGGAAATGATGGTTATATCTATGTTACAAAGGATTTACACATGCGCGAGCCATTTACTTCTATTGCAAGACTTCAAACAGGCGAAATAGGTGATGACTTCACCTACTACTTTGCCTCAAGTGAGCAAATTCCTTCTTCTGTAGGTGTAGGAGTTCTTGTTAATCCTGATAACTCTTGTGCCGCTGCTGGTGGCTTTATTCTCCAAGTTATGCCTGGTTGTCCTGAAGAAATTCTTGCTAAGGTTGAAGAAAAGCTTAAAAATCTTAAACCTGTTTCTAAGATGATTGAAGAAGGCTACACTCCAGAAATGATTATTAATGAGGTTACAGATGGTGACTATAAAATTCTTGAGTCAAATCCAATTAAATATGAATGTGATTGTTCAAGAGAAAGATTTATGAAGGGAATTGCCTCTCTTGGAAGGAAGGAAATTCAAGAAATGATTGATACTGATGGTCATGCTGAGGTATTGTGCCATTTTTGTATGAAAAAATATGATTTTAACAAGGAAGACCTTGAAAAAATCAAAGATGAATATTGTAAAGAGAATGAAAATAAAGAGTCTAGTTCAAACTAGGCTCTTTTGTTATATATACATCCTTCTTACTTGTAAAATAAATTATCCCTGCAACAAAGAAGGTAACTACTTCTCCTACTGTTATTGACAAATAAATAGCTACTTCATTTTGATTTAAAGCATAAATGCAAATGGCTGAATATAAAACCGGAATAATTAAACCACGAAGTAAGGAAATAACAAGACTTCTTATTCCACTACCAATGCTTTCATATAACGATACAATTATTAAACTAAAGCCAGAAGGAATAAATCCAATACAAATAATTCTTAAAGCATTTGATCCTTTGATAATAACATTTTGATTATTAGTAAATGGCTTCATCAATAAAGATGGCATCAACATAAATAAAATAAAACCAATAATAGTAAATATAAGCATTAAATAAATACTCTTTTTTAAAGAATCCTTAAGTCTTGCATTTTCACCTTGTCCATAGAAAAAGCCAAATATAGGACGTAAGCCTTGAATCATACCATTAAGTGGCATATAAATAAAGGTTTGAAGTTTAAAATAAACACCTAGTATTTGAACATAATCATCACCAAAGCGCTTTAAGAATAAATTAAGAACTAATGTTAAAACCGAAACTAAAGCGGTCATTATAGTTGATGGTATCGCAACCTGATAGATTTCTTTTAAAATTTTCATATCAGGAATTAGCTCTTTAAAATTTAAAGAAATATATTTATGCTTAAGACCCATTATAAAAATATAAATACAAGATGAAAATTGACCAATCACTGTAGCAATTGCCGCACCAGTAATTCCCATCTTAAAAGCATAAATAAATAAGGCATCAAGAACAATATTGACAACACATCCAAGTCCCTGTGCAATCATTCCTACGGCCATTTTTCCATGTGCTTGGAAGATTTTTTCAATCGCAATATGAATTAGTTGACCAATACATAAAAATAATAATATAGCTAAATATTCTTTACCAAGCTTAATTGTTTCCGGATTATCAGTAAACCACGAAAAGAAAAAAGGAATAATACTTAGTCCTAAAATGATGAAAATAAGATAATGACAAACTGAACAAACTAAATAAGTATCGGCTGTCTTACGAGCCTTCTTCTTGTCTCCTGCACCAAGTGACCTTGCCATTAAGGAGTTAATACCAACACCAAAGCCAACAGCAAGGGCTAAAGTTAAATTAGTAATAGGATAAGCAATTGAAATAGCATTAAATGCGGCATCAGAAATTTGACCAACAAATATACCATCTACGATTGAATAAAGTGACTGAATTAGCATCGATAAAATAGGGGGAATTCCCATTGTTAAGATTAATTTTAGATTAGATTTTTTTGTATCCATAACTCACCTCAAAAAAAAGGACTATATATTTCCAGTTTATATCAGAAACCGAAAAATATATAGTCCAAAATGACATTAATACTATACAATATTAACTATTTTTTGTCAAGATTATTTTGGTTATTATCGCTTTGCATAACCTCAACGTCAATATTATCTAAAACTTCTTTATTGTTTATAGTTTCAACAGAAGGATTTGTTTCCTTTTCAAGGTACATATATGCAAAACCCTTTTTTTGTCTTCTAAGCTCAAAATAGCCAATTATAGCAGGAATTAATGAGCCGATAAGGTCAAGTCCTAAATCCTTCATTGTATCTCTTAAAGCTTCATGGCCTACTAAAGCTTCACCTTGATCTAGTGTTCCTCTTCCTACAAGATACTGTTGCATATTAGTTCCTAAAAATTCATCACAACTAAATTCAATAAGTTCCCAGATTACACCCATAGTTACAGTAAAACATACTGTCCAAGCACTCATTATGATAGGCGAAAATCGTGTATTGTGACCATCATAGCGATTAAAAGTATTTAAAATTATATACCCTAAAATACCAAACATAATACCACTCATTGTATGAAGCAATGAATCCCACCATCCAAATTTTCCATAATAATCAAGTATTTCTCCAAAAATAATTGATCCCGCACAAAATATAATATATAAAACTTCCATTATTTCAGGAATTTTAAATCTTGTAACCTTTGTAAAAACCACAGGAATAGCAATAAGGGCTAGCATTAAAAGTGATTCTAAAGTATTAAAAATTAAAATTGACCTAATTGAATCTGTTTTAACAAAAAACAATGAAATTCCATTGTAAATTAACAAACTCAAGGTTAAGACCCAAATAATAAAAGTAAAAATAGTTACCTCAATTTTTTTAAATGGCATCTTCCTCATTCATCTATACCTCACTATTAAATATTTATATGTATATTTTAGCATTTTTAGTATTTTTTTCAATATTCTACTATGAAAAATTATTAAAAATTCATTTTATAAATAAATGTCTTTAATTTTTTTTCATAAAGTGAAATATAATATGTTTCAAGCAAGATACAACCAAGCTTTTCATAATATTTATAATCACATGTTTCATCTGTCCATAAATAAATTTCATGAACATTATTTTTAAGAGCTACTCCTTTTAAATACTCTATCATTTTAAAGCCCATACCATGAATTTTGGAAGCAATTAATCCTAAATAAATACTATTTTTAGGCATATATGATAAAACCTTATTGTGATTATAATCAATATAATCATAATACTCATATGCAAGCTTTTTATCATTATCATTTAATTTATTTATATTTTCTTTAAAATAATTAAAAGAATCATTAGTCTCTTCTTTTAAATTAGCAAGTAAAAATGCTGCAACATTTCCTTTTTCAAGACCAACATAACAATATTCATTATAATATAAATAATATCTAACTAAAAAATCATAAATAAAATTTGCAAGCTCTAAAGACATAGGCACCTCATTTTCCCAATGATCTTTAGTAATTTGATAAACTCTAGCAAAATCAGCTTCATGATATTTTCTTATTCCACTTGTCAAAATATCTTGATAGTTGGAATGCTTATTAAACCAGGAAATAGCATAAGAACATGAAAGCTCTGCCTTTAAGCCTTTAGCTTTAATATCATTATAAGCATATTCTAATAACTTACTAGCTATACCTCTTCCTTGAAGTAGGGGATCTACAACTGTATGATTAATATTAACAATTCTATCATATATTATAGGATATGTAACATATGCAAGTTCTTTTTCATTTTCATAATATGCAATTTTATTTTCTTCTATTTTAAACATAATATCATCCTTTTAAAGAATTATATCATAAAACAAAAAGAAAAGCACCCGAAGATGCTTTAAAAATCGTTATTATTTTTTCTTTTGTGACCTGTAACATATAAATATATGAAAATAGATAAGGCAATAATCATATAAATAATGCCAAAGGGGTTAACCATAAAATCAACAATATAAACAGTAATTCCAATATAAGGCTTATAATCTGCCATGTAGTAATCAATTGTAGAAAGAAAAGGTGAAACACCACCAATAACAGTTAGAATGGAGCTTAAAAGATATTTTTTCTTTAAGGCACCAAATAAAATTCCCACAATTGCTAAAATAAATATTAAAGCACTAATAATCCTCCATAAATATTTCATCGCTTTATTATTATAAAACATTAAAAGTAACCATAAGTCAAATTGTGAATAGCTTTCAATACTACCATGAATGGAAGGGCTCTTTTCTCCAAAGTTTATGACTATAAATATTATAATAGCTATTATTGAAAATATTGAAGCAATTATTCCAAGTCTTTTTCTAAATCCTTCTTTATTTTCTTTAATTGTATTTTTAATTAAAAATATTCTTATTATTAAATAAGCACTAATTGTAATAGCAAATAAGCTTATTAGTGAACAAATTAAACCACTATCAACTATATTAAATAAAAAGCCTAAATAGATAAGATTAAGCTCAAATGCTATAAAAACAATATCGTAAAACAATAAATTCTTTACCCGAATAAATTTTAAAGAATGTATATAAGCATTATTAACCTCATTAGGTTCTTCTACTGATGAATAATGCATTTTTATATCAATATTTCCAAATATAATTAAGTTTATAAAAATTATAAAACCAAGAGCCATTAATACAATAGCAACAATTGAATTTACAAGAAGACCAAGAATAACCTCCGTTACTAAAAAGGCACTTAAAATACCAATTGCAACATAAAAATATATGTTAAATTTTGAAGTAATTTTATTAGTTAAAATATTATTGACCTTTTTATCATTACTTTTTTCGGTTTCTTCTTTTAAATTCTTACTATTCCTTTGGCCTTTTAATATTTCATCAACTGTAACATCATATAATGTAGCTACATCTGTAATAATACTAATATCGGGTAATCCTAGACCACTTTCCCATCTTGAAATAGTTTTAGGAGATAGCATTAGTCTTGTAGCAACATCTTCTTGAGTTAAACCTTTAGCTTTACGAAGTGACCTTAAAAAGTCACCTGTTTTAATCATATCCATAAATATTTCCTCACTTTCTAACTTGATTCTATATTAGAATAGAGCAAAATTACACAATTTTAACCTAGATTTTTATCTATGGTAATGGGATGTTTTACTTTTTAATACCAGTAAGATTATTAAAATACTCTTGAATTAAATTAAAAGCTTTAGATAAGGGATAACAATCAACGAAGCAATGATTAATAGTTATGTTTAAAGTCATAACCATTTTTCTATTTTCTTCTCTATAGTTATACCAGCATATACGAGGACATGATAAGGATTCATAATTATTATCAATTAAAGGATGGGTCATTCCATCAATTGAAAGCCAAACAGGCCTCATAAGCATATCCCCTACCTTGATACTTATTATTAAGTATCCAACAAGGTGAAAAAGTATCATTTATTTTAGAAGTAAAATTACAACTTTTACCATCTACTTCAATCTCACCAATTACCTTATTTTCTGATTCTAATACAATTGCAAAATAATATTCAGATTTTTTAATTCTTTCATTAACTTCATTAATAGCTTCTTCAATTTTATTTATTTTCATATCTATAAAGCAATTTACAGTTACTTCTTTTAAATATTCTAATAAATCAAATTCATCTCCATTCTGAAAAGGCCTTAAAATTAAATGTTTAGTTTTAATAATCATAAAAACATCCAAAATTTTAGTAATTGCATTATAACGATTAAAACTATTTTAATCAATATTGCTTATATAAAATTATCAGAATAATCTATAATATTTAACTCTTATTCTAAATTATATTTTTTTAGTTTTCGCCATAAGGTAGTCGTACTAATATCTAACTCTTTAGCCATTTTAGTTCTATTACCATTATATTTATAATAAGCATTTAAAATAGGATCATATATATTTTGATTTTTTATAGGCTCAAAATTCTTTTTTGCCATACATCTTTTAACAAATTCAATTGAAAGTATTTTTGAAGAAGCTTCAATGACAATATATTTAATATTTTGAATAATTTCAATATCATTTCCGTCCCAATTAAGATGTGCAAGATATTCTATAACCTCATTATCAACCTTTATATTTTTTTTATATTTCAAAATAAAATTATCAAAAGTATCCCTTATTAAGCTTATTAGATCATCATACCTTGAATTTAGAGGCGGAATTTGTAATTCAAATGGTTTTAAATAATAGAAAAGTTCATCAATTATTAGCTTATTTTTATGTAGATTATTAAGTGAATCATCACTTATAAGGATGAATCTTACATCAGACTTTTTTTCTTCATTTAAATCAAATGAATCTCCTTTTGCTACATAAGAATAAAATAATCTATTTTGGATTCTTATAGGCAAATGATTAAATCCAATCAAAGCTAATGTCCCTCCATTTGCTGCAAAAATAGCTTTATTAAAGATTAAATCTTCCATTTCTTCTTCTTTGTAAAAGCAGTTTATTCTAATAAATGGACCATTTTTTCTTTGACTAAAATTGTGAATTGCTTCACTTATATTTTCCTTATCAAGCCCACAACCACTACTTATAAATAAAGGATCTGATTCAACAGATAATAATTTAGCAAGTCTAATCATATTTTTATAATCTTCTGATTTAGTTTGAATTGATTGAAAAGACGCCAATGCAACATAACCATTAGTATAATCTTCTTTATTTACATTAAACGTATGAGATACAATTGATACTGATAAAATTAATTCCTTAACTACATTTTCTAATATTACTGGTACAAGAGTGTAATTTAAAATATCTTTTTGATATTCTAAGACACCTTGATAAATTTCTAATTTTCTTAAAAACATTTCATCTATAACTTTTATATCTATACTATCAAATACATCTTCTATATTTTTACCTATAATGTCATATCCAATGTAGTTTTGAGCACTTTTATTGGCAAGCTCTATTTGATGCATACGATTTAATTGATATATTTGATTAAATGATACGTCAAGTAAAGTGTTAAATTGCGGATAATTCTTTAATTCATTATCAATGGTAAATGACATATTCTTAGCTGTTTTTAATGCATTTATTATTGAATCAATTGATGAATCGCAGAAAATAGCTTCCATATTTTTCTCTTTAGCAAGACGAACAACTTTATTTCCACCTATAACAACATCAACCATATCTCTTTTAGCTTCTTCAAGCTTAATGCTTTCATCATCATTTAGCATCTCAAGTTTAATATTAGCATCAAAAACCTCATCTAGATGAGAAATATCACCGAAGGTATTTTTATATCCAAAAAGAGTTATATTTGGCCTTTTCTTTTGGGCTATTTCACAAGCCTTTTTAATTAGTAAAGCTATTTCATTTGAAGTAAGACAAATTGGAACAATTGTAAATGGTGTATTTTCTTCTAAATAAGTTGCTTGATATCCTCTTGCTACGACAATTTTAGCTTTACTTTTAGTTATTTTTTGAATAACTTCATCCATACTCATAACATCAGATAAGATAACATCCGCATTAACCTCTAATGTTTTGATTGCATCTAATGCTATATCACGTAAATACTCTTTAGGAACAACTACTAAAATCTTAGCCATAATTACAACTCCTTAAATTCTTTTATACTATATTTATATCACTTGAAATAATGTTTTTCAAGGAACTTTTTTAAGATTAAAGCTTAAAGAAATTATTTAAAAATAGATTATCATTTTAAAAAAAATTATTATATGCTATAATTTTTTAGGTGATAATAATGAACTATAATGAAATTCTTTCTAATTACAAAAAATACTTTAATACTGACCTTAATATGCTTGATGAGTCATACACTGTAATTTATTCTTCAAATTACATAAATATTTCTTATAAATACCCTGTTAGTGAAATCATTAATACCACCTTCTATTGTAATAATGATGTAATTATACCTATTTGGAAAAATTATTATTTATCCCTTAATAAAGATTTTAATAAACCAGAAATTTCCTTATTATGTCAATTTTTAAGTGATTATATTAAATCTGATGACCTAAATAATAATATAAATGCATTTCTTTTTGAACTTCTCAATTCTAAAATAGATTCTTATAAACTAGAAGATTTTTTCAAACTATATAATCTCAAAAATGATGTTGCAAGGGTAATAGATATTGAATTTCATGATAAAGCTTCATTATTTATCGATAAGCTTAAATCCTATATTATTGACTCTAAAAACTATTTTTTAATTACTCATTCTCCTCTTCATATAAGTATTATTGATTATACACTTGATGATAAAATAATATCTGATATTTATTATTTAAAAAAGAAAGATAAAATCATCTTAAATATTGGTATTGGAAACAGTTATCCTATTAATTTAATTTCAAAATCCTATCAAGAGGCTAAGGAAGCAATTTTTATTTCAATAACCTATAATCTTGATTTTACAACCTACTATTCTAATCTAAGACTTGAAGAGGTTGTAAGCAATCTAAGCAAAGCTGAAAAGGAACGTATATATAGTTCTTCTTATTATCAAAAGCTTAACAATCTTAATCTTGATATGCTTGAGACAATCAATACCATTTTTAGTCGAAATTTGCATTTAACAGATGCAGCCAAAGACCTTTATATTCATAGAAATACGCTTGTATATAGAATTGATAAAATTAAAAATTTAATTGGACTTGATATTAGAGAATTTAACGATGCTATTTATTTAAAATTTTTATTAATTCTTAAAAGATATGAAAATAACGAACAAAAAAACTAGATTTTGGTCTAGTTTTTCTTTTTTTATATTTTTACACTAAATTCATCTTATGAAGAATTTCATGTAATTTTTGTTTTTCAGCCTCAGTAAGCTCAGAAATTGGATCTAAGCATTTTCCAACAGGAATTCCTTGTTGAACAAGTCCTTCCTTAATTACAGCAGGGAATGTACCCATACCACAAGCAATTCTTAATGGAGCGAGCTCGAATTGAGCCTCTAATGCTTTTTTATAATCGCCTTTAATATAGTTTTCATAAATAGCTACTGCTACCTTTGGTGCAACATTTGCACATGAAGAAATAGAACCTGAAGCGCCATACATTAAACCAGCATAAATTAATGTATCTCTTCCTACAAGAACATGGAAATCTTCAATATCTCTTGTAAGGCGGATATATTCAGCTGTATTAGTCATATCGCCTGTTGAATCCTTTATAGCAATAATATTAGGAATTAGAGCTAGCTTAGCACAAGTTTCCGGTGTTATGGTAACATTAGTCTTTGGCTTATTATTGTACATAATAATAGGTAATGTAGTACTTTGGGCTATTGTTTTAAAGTATTTATATACTTCATCTTGTGTTTGTGATACAAACATAGGAGTTAAAACAGAAACAGCATCAACACCGATTTCTTCACAAATCTTTACAAGCTTAATAGCGCCTCTTGTAGTTATGTGATTACATCCTGCATAGATTTTAACTCTACCTCTAGCTTCGTCTTTGACAGTTTCAATTATTTTACGATATGTTTCATCGTCAAAAGCGTAAAATTCACCTGTTGTTCCTAAAGGGAAAAGACCATGAACACCGCTATCAATTAAATGATTAACCATTTGTCTTAAAACAGGGTAATTTACTTCACCTTCATCGGTAAGAGGAGTAATAATTGGGGGAATAATTCCTGTAGGTGTAAAATAATTACTCATGACGCTTTACCTCAACACCAGCAAGCTTTTCATAGTACTTAACTAAGCTTGAATGGTCTTCTTTTGAATATCCATCAGCCTTTAAATAAGTCATCATTTCCATCACATTAGCAGTAAGTGGAGTTGGAGATGCAACTGCGTGAGCTGCATTTAAGGCATTATTTAAATCCTTAATATGTAATTCAATTCTGAAGCCTGGCTTAAAGTTTCTATCAAGCATCATTGGAGCCTTAGCGTCAAGAACAGTTGAACCAGCAAGTCCTCCACGAATTGCCTTATAAACAAGCTCAGGATCAGCACCTGATTTTGTTGCGAATGTTAAAGCTTCACCTACAGCTGCAATGTTACATGCAACAATAATTTGGTTAGCAAGCTTTGTAATATTTCCACTTCCAAGAGGTCCAACATAAACAGCACTACCAGCCATACACATAATTAAATCATAATATTTATCGAAAGTTTCCTTTCTTCCTCCAGCCATTACAGAAATTGTTCCATCAATAGCTTTAGGTTCACCACCAGATACGGGGCAATCCATTAATTCAATACCCTTCTTTTCAAGTTCAGCACCAATACTTCTTGTTTCAACGGGATCAATACTTGACATATCAATTACAACTGTACCAGGTTTAGCTGCTTCAATAATACCACCCTTACCTAAGCATACATCACGTACTTGAGGTGAATTTGGAAGCATTGTAATAATAACGCTACATTCTTTAGCAACCTCGCTACCATTTGCTGCTTTCTTAGCACCAAGTGCTACAAGCTCATTTACTGCATCCTCACCATGACTACATACTACAAGATCATGTCCTTTTTTTAATAAATTCTTGCTCATAGGTTTTCCCATGATTCCAAGTCCGATAAATCCAACCTTCATATAAATGTCCTCCTTAGTTGTTCTAACCATATTATATAAGCATTTTCATTTCAAGACAATTGACAAAGCTTACAAACATCAAAAAAGTTTTATATATTTCTAAAATTTATTTCATTTCATTTCAAAATAAGACATTTATATTTAAAAACATTTCATTTTTAGCATTAATTCATTTCAAAGTTTTTCTTTAGAATTAAACTTTTTTTCTTTTCATAAAAAAATTCGCTACTTAATCAATAGATTTTCAATTTTATATATGTATAATATATAATGTATAGCGGAGGTGATTTTATGAAATTTGTCTTAGCTCCTGATTCATTTAAAGGAACTATTTCAGCTCTTGAAGCTTCAACAATAATGAAAAATAATATTTTAAAGCATTATCCAAGCGCTATTGTTGAAGAACTTCCTATCGCAGATGGTGGTGAAGGTAGTGTTGATGCTGTATTAAGAGGTATTGGTGGCGAAAAAATCTATTGTAAATCAACTGGTCCTTTTGGCGAAAAGCTAAAGGTATATTATGGTATGAAGGAAAATACAGCTATCATTGAAATGGCTTCTTGTGCTGGTATTACAATACCTGATCATTTAGATCCATCTCATGCTACTACTTATGGAGTTGGTAGCGTAATCTTAGATGCGATTAAAAATGGTGCTAAAAAAATCATTTTAGGACTTGGTGGTAGCTGTACTAATGATATGGGTGTTGGTGCTGCTATAGCAATGGGTGCTAAATTTTATAATAAGGATAATGAAGATTTTTTTCCTTCTCCTTTAGAATTTGGTGAAATTACAAATATTGATTTAACTGACATAAAAAAAACAATTGGTAATGTTGAAATATGTGCAATGTGTGATATTACAAATCCTCTTTATGGCGAGCATGGTGCCTCCTATGTATTTGCTCCACAAAAGGGTGCAAATAAAAATTTAGTAAAAAAACTTGATAAAAATTTAATTTTATTATCTAATATAATAAAGGAGAAATTAAATATAGATGTTTCTTCTGTTGAAGGAAGTGGCGCTGCTGGCGGAATGGGTGCAGGAATTATCGCATTCTTTGGTGGAAAACTTACTTCTGGAATAAATACTATATTAGATTTATTTGATTTTGACTCTAAAATCAAAGATGCTGATTTTATTTTTACTGGTGAAGGAAAAATTGATAGCCAATCAGTTGATGGTAAGGTTATATCAGGTATTGCAACACGTGCTAAACGCCAAAATGTTCCTGTTATTGCCTTATGTGGAGCAATTGGTGATGTTCCTGATAAGGTATACGATATGGGTGTCACAACTATTATGAGTATTAATCAGCAAGCTATGGATTTTAAAGAGTCTAAAGCTTATTCTAAAGAAAATTTAGAAGCTCAAATGGATCATATAATAAGATTAATTAAAAATATCAAAGGAGAATAATATGAAAATTTTTGTAAGAGCACAGGATTTAGGTAAAAAGGACGCACCTACATTAGCTAAGGAAATAAAGGCATTAGGCTTTGATGGACTTCAGCTTGCGATTAACAAGGCCATTGAAGGTGAAACAGCATGGCCTGGAGAGTTAAGTGAAGCTCGTGCTAAAGAACTTGCCAAAACATTTTTAGATGAAGGTCTTGAAATTCCTTTAATTGGTTCTTATTTCAACCCAGTTCATTCTAATAAGGAGCTTGTTAAGCGCAATATTAGTAAATTTAAAATGCACCTTAACTACTCTCACTTTTTCAATACAAAATACATTGGTAGTGAAACCGGATCATATAATGATGATAAATGGACTTATAATCCTTTAAATAGAACAGAGGAAGCCTTTGAAATTGTAAAAAATACCTTTAAAGAGCTTGCCATATATGCTAAGGAAGTAAATTCTAATCTTTCAATTGAAGGCGCAGATGGACATTGCATGTACTGTCCTAAGCAATTAAAGCGACTAGTAGATTCAATTGATAATGGACATGTATTTGTAACGGTTGATGTATATAACTATTTAAATGAACAAAATTATAGTAAGGAATATCAACATCATATAATTGATGAATGTATTGAACTATTTGGAAATAAAATCAAAAATATACACCTAAAGGACTTTACAATGGATGAGAAACCTCTTCTTAAGGTTGGTCTTGGTGAAGGATTAATGGATTTAGAATATATCGTTGGAAAAGCTAAACAAAATATTCCCGATGCTAACTTGATATTTGAGGGTGTTCCTAAAGATAAAATGGAATCAAGCCTTAGATATATAAAACAAATTTTAGAAAAGGAGTGAAATTAATGAAGCCATTATACATTAAAATAAAAGATAATGATAATGTTGCGATTGCCATTAAGGAAATTAAAGAAGGCACTGAAATAATGGATGGAATAGTCACTAAAACTACTATTCCTCAAGGTCATAAAATAGCTTTGACTGACATAAAAAAAGGTGCTGAAATTATTAGATATGGTGTTGTACTTGGCTATGCAAAAGACCTTATTCCTAAGGGCTCTTGGATAAACGAATTTATGCTAGATCTTCCTACACCACCATCTCTTGATGACATGGAGTGGGGTAAAAAGGTTGATGTAGTTTTGCCTGAGGCCCCAAGAAAAACCTTCTTAGGATATGAAATACCAGGTGAGAAATACGCTGGTACAAGAAACATTTTAGGTATTTCTACTACTGTTCAATGCGTATCTGGTGTACTAGATGTAGCAGTTGAAAAAATCAAAAAAGAAATTCTTCCAAAGTATCCTAATGTTGATGATGTAGTCGCAATTAATCATGCATACGGCTGTGGTGTTGCGATTAACGCACCTGAAGCTGTAATTCCTATTAGATCATTAAAAAATTTAGTTCATCATCCAAATTTTGGTGGTGAAGTAATGGTTGTATCTTTAGGATGTGAAAAGCTTACTGTTGAAAAACTATTAGATGAGGCTGATATTAAGCCTGAAAATGTAATTGTTCTTCAAGATATTAAAGGTTTCGATAATATGATGAAGAAAATTTGTGAGATGGCGGAAGAAAAGCTTAAAAAGCTTAACCAAAGAGTAAGAAAAGAGTTACCTCTTTCTAAGCTTTGCATAGGAATGCAATGTGGTGGTTCTGATGCATTTAGTGGTGTTACAGGTAATCCTTCAGCAGGATATGCCTCTGATATGCTTGTTGCAGCAGGTGCTACAGTTATGTTTAGTGAAGTAACTGAAGTTCGTGATGGAGTTCATTTCATCGCTGAGCGTACTGTTTCTAAAGAAGTTTGTGATAAACTTGCACGTGAAATGAAATGGTATGATAATTATTTAAAGAATGGAAATGTTGACCGTTCTGCAAACCCAACACCAGGTAATAAAAAAGGTGGACTTTCTAACATTGTAGAAAAGGCTATGGGTTCTATTGCAAAATCAGGTACTGCTCCAATTGTTGAGGTATTATCACCTGGTGAAAAGCCTACAAAGAGTGGCTTAATTTATGCAGCTACTCCTGCTTCTGATATAGTTTGTGGTCCTTGTCAATTAGCTTCTGGTATTACCCTTCAAGTATTTATTACAGGACGTGGTACTCCTTATGGACTAGCCGTAGCCCCTGTAATTAAGGTTTGTACTAGAAACGAAATGAAAGAAATGTGGGATGACATCATTGATGTCAATGCTGGTCCTATCGCAACGGGTGATGCAACAATAAAGGATATTGGAACATTACTATTTAATGAAATTCTTGATGTATGTAGTGGAATTAAAAAATCTAATGCAGAAAAGCATGGACTTAAGAATTTCTTGTGTGTTTTCAATCCTGCTCCTATTACATAGAAATAAAAAAGACTGTGAATCTAACCTATGCTTCACAGCCTTTTTTTATTTAAAAATATATTTCTTTTTTAGTTAAACTTCCCCATTAAAATTTTCAAACTATCATCCCTAGCAAAATTACTATCTATTAAAACTATTTTATAAGCTCATATTTAATTAATTTATCTTTTATATATTTATCAAAATAATCTGAAGTTTTTTTCCTTAATGTTTGTAAATAACTATTTAATTCAGGATAATTATATACCTTATTGAGCTTTGTTGCTGAAAACGAAAGAAATAACATTAAACAAAGACAAGCTGAAGGTATTAGAATTGCAAAAGAAAAAGGTATTAAATTTGGAAGACCTAAGGTTGTCTTACCACCTAATACTAACGAAATTATAGAAAAATATATCAATAAAGAATTAACAAATGATCAAACAGCTAAAATTACCGGAGTATCAAGAGGTACTTTCTTTAGAATTGTTAAAATATTCAAAGAAAATTACACTATTAACCCCAAAAAGTAATAATATAATCTTTATAACATCTAGAATACGAAATGATTAAAAAAACAAAAGTTCATTTGCTAGATTAATTTGCTAGATAGTGTTTGGCAATTTAATAACTCAAAAAAGCTTATAATTAATTGGAATACATCCTCTTTTCTACTATTCATAGCAGAATTTACTTTTTAATTAACTATTTTCAAAAATTTAAGTTTTAAAAAAAGCAAAATGGCATATACTATTCAAAAAAACATTTTAATGAATCATTTTTATCATGAATAGTTTTATCATTTTGCTAATTAATTGTTTTGATTTACCAATTTTCTTGAAGAAGAAAATCAGCTATATAAACAAGTTTAACCCCGTTTTCATTTCCCATCGCCAATTTATCCATACAGACAACATATTTGGGATAATGGTCTCTAATTTCCAATAGATTATCTATTTCTCTATCAGATTCAGTAGGTAATTCCCTGCAAACTTGAATATAAACCTTTTCATCTCTTCTAATAGCAACAAAATCAATTTCTTTATCAAAATCCTTACCAACATAAACATTATATCCTCGACGACGAAGTTCAAGATATACAATATTTTCTAATGCTGCAGCAATTCCTTTTGTATTGTAGCCAAACTGCGAATATTTAAAGGAAACATCTGCAAGGTAGAACTTCTCTTGTGTTTTTAACACTGATTTACCTTGTAAATCATATCTGTTACAACGATAGATAACAAATGCCTCCTCAAGCCAATTTAAATAATTATAGATTGTTTCTACAGAAATTGATCTATGTTCACCTTTTAAAAACTTTACTATAGAGTTTGCTGAAAAAGTTTTACTCATATTTTCCATAATAAAACGTACTACTCTATCAAATAGCTCTTTATTAAGTATCTTATGTCTTCTTGCAACATCATTACTTATTACAGTTGCGTAAATACCCTCTACTATTTGATAAGCATCATATGGATCATTATCCAATGTTGCAACTAAAGGAAAACCACCGTAGATTAAATATTTTTTTAACAACTCTTCATTTGATAAGTTCTGATTACCACGGAATTCTTTATATTCTTTAAGTGAAAGTGTAAAAATATCGATTTGAATAAAACGTCCTGAAAGATATGTCGATATTTCACTTGAAAGTAATTTAGAGTTAGATCCGGTAATATATATATCAACATCATAACTTTCAAACAAACTATTAACTACTTTTTCCCAACCTTCGATTTCTTGTACCTCATCAAGTAGTAAATAACAATGCCCTTTATCAACTATTGCATCTTTAATTTCTTTATACATAGCATCTGAATTATAATTATCAGATAATTCCATAGTTGTATATTTTTTTTGAAATATATTTCCTTTTGAAATATTATATTCTTTGATAAGAATATCTTTATACATGTCCAGTACAGTGGATTTCCCGCAACGTCTAATGCCCACAAAAATTTTTATAATGTTAGCATCTTTAAATTTTAACAATCGATTAATATAGTCTGGTCTTTGGATCATAACAATTCCTCCTATTAGCTATATTATACTATAAAATATTTAATTTTTAAATAGTTTTTAGGTAAAATCAGTAAAAACTTATGTGAATTGAATGCTTTTTTCGGTAAAAAACAATTTTAGTTATTAATTAATTTTTTTAGAACGGATGATATTCCAAAAATTTCCATCTTTAATCCAACTAAATCTATTTAACTTGTAAAGAACTTCTAACTCTTTAGAATAAAAATATTTATCTTTTTTTTCATTTTTTTCTACATCATAATAATCATTTGGATTAGACACTAAAACAATTTTCCATTTTTTTAGAATAACATAATTGAGAAAAATATTATTAATTAACCATAAAACATCATAACCGTATTTATTAGCATAATTATTCCAGTCATTATCATTCATATGAAATGAAATACCTTTTGAATCTTGTTGAGCATATTCATAATATTTATCAACTAAACGACCCAAATAAACTGTTTTATTTTCATTATTTTTTCCATAAATATTAATTTTGCTAATTTTTTTTATTAATTTTACAATTTTTGATGTACTCATCTCATATTTCTTTAATTTATTCTTTATGTAAGAGTTGAAAACAAACATATTAATTTTCTTTTTTAACTTTTTTTTATTATAAAAATTAGATTTAGTTAATGACTTAGCGGTTCTAATAGTTTCATTAATAAAAGCTAAATTAGAAGGCGATGGTGATGTTTTATCTTTATACTCAATAACTGACACATCACCATTTGTATCCTTAAACTCTCTTACAAAAGAAACAGCATTATTACCAATCTTTTCTTCAAGTTCAGTTGCTGAAGATTCAACGATAGACTCACTATCTTGATTTTTTTCTTTCTTTTCCATTCTTTTTTACCTCTTTTTGGCTAAATTTTTTAGAGGTAGAAAAGACTCAAAAATTCATCGATACCAGTTACAGCCTAACAATTGTAAAAATTGCCAGATTTTGATATAATTAAAAATGACTTGATTTCGTTATTCAAAACCTGTAATCAACGAAAAATCCCAGAGCTTTTCTAACTCTGGAATCTTTATCGATGGGATTTTGGGGACTGTAAATAGGAGATGACAGGGATGTTAGGGATAACGGGGACAGTTTTTATTTTTGTAAGAAGTAGGTGAAAAAAGCATGCCATTTAGCCCAAAATTATGTGGAAGCACTCTGTTATATTTACTTATTGATGCAAAGATCCCACCAGTTCAAAATAGCAAGCACTTTGAAAATGCTATCGATTCTACTAGAGACTTTGGGGTCCTTACTAATTTAGTAAGAATTCTTTATCCTTCTTTAACTAAAAACCATTATGATGATGAAACATTAAAAAAATACACTACAAAATATAAGCAAGGCCAAGGCGGATATTATGGTTGGCTTCCTTTTGATAATGATAATATTTGGATTGATTCTGAATCATTTTTCGATCAAAAATATTCTAGCGCCTTAAAAAATGCAGATAGTTTTTGTCGTACATGTTTAAATTTTGATAATGACGCTGCAATATCATTGCTTGGAAGACGTATTCTTGAAATAATAAAAAAGGATGAGTCAATTGGTGATGATGAGAAATTTTACATCAATCCAAACAACTCATTCATAGTTAAAAATCAAATTAACCCAACAATGTCATATAATATCCAAGGATTAATTCTTGGAACATGGCACTATATTATAAAAAATAAGATTAGTTCTGAGCTTGGAAGAGAAACTATTAAGCATTGGCAATCATCAACAGATGAACCAACTTCATTTATCAATCTAGGTAGAAACGAATTTAGACAAACATTTATTGGAAAGCTTCAAGAAGATGATGCGAATCTTCAGAACGATGAAGAACAAAATTCATCAATTAATTATGTAAACTACTATGATTTTTCTTCTTATTTAGAAAAGTTAAAAGATAATCATACTTCTATAAAAACTTTTATATATGCTGAAGGAACACATGAATTCAAAGACTTCTATGTTTGCAACGATCTAAGATGTAGATCATCAGAAAAAAACGAATATGGTAACCATCCTCAAATAATTATTAAAAATGTTGCTGCCACAGAATTAAGAGAAAAATGTTCAAACTATGTTATTATTTCAGGAAGTGGAGGACTTGGTAAATCAATGATGATGAACCACCTTCTTCTTTCAGCAATTGACTCTTATGAAAATGATAGGTTGGTTCCTGTATTTGTTTTATTAAATGAGTTCAAAAAAGAAACTGGATATCTAGATGAGTTTATTTTCAAAACAATTAAAGAGCTAACAGAATTTATAACAAAAGATCAATTTTACAGTCTTTTAAAAGCAGGAACGTTCTTATTCTTACTAGATGGTTTGGACGAAATAGAATCAAGCGAACGAGGAAGATTTGAAAAGCAAATAAATGACTTCACTGCTAAGTATTCGAACAACGCTTATATCATTTCTTCAAGAGTTGACTCTGATTTTGGTTCGCTTAATAAATTCGAAGTTGCAGAATTGCTACCTTTTGACAAGCAAAAAGCGATCAAAATGGTTGATAAATTAGATTATGTTGATGATAAAAAACTAAAGGATGAATTTAAAAAAAGACTTGATAAAGATTTATTTGATAAACACAACGACTTTGCAAGTAATCCTTTATTACTTACAATTCTTCTTATCACCTATGATCAAACAAGTGATATTCCTGGGGAAAATCATAAATTTTTCAAAGACGCATTTGATGCTCTGGCTAGAAGCCATGACTCACATAAGTCTGGTTATCATCGTGAATATTACACACATACATCAGGAGAACGAATAGGAGATTATCTAACAGAAATCTGCTACTACTCTTACACGGATGGAATTAAAGACTTTGAAAAATCAGAATTTGAAGAATATTTAAAAGATGCCAAAAAAGAAATAGGCAAGGTTGATGAAACATTTACTTGTCAAGAATTACTCGATGACCTTATGTACAGTTTATGCATTCTTAAAATGAATGCTGGAAAATATTACTTTGTTCATCAGTCTTTCCAAGAATACTTCTGCGCAACAAAACTGTCTCAGTTCAATGATGAAGAATTAAAAATTGTTGGAGGATACTTTAATGATAATCCAAGATTTGAACCAGTATTCAGGTTGCTATATGAAATGAACACAAGAAAAGTTGAAGAATTCATCTTCTTCCCTTATCTAGATGAAATATTCAAAAATCGAACAGATGAAGATGCTATGTTGTATTTTTTAAATCAAATGTACGAGAGCATAATTATTACTTCTGGAGAAGTTGATAAACCAAAGAAAAACACTTCTATTGAAGCTTTATATAGTTTTATAGCTACTAATGTAAAGAAATATAAAACTTCAGGATATGTTGAGGACTTTGAACACTACAAAGAATTTGTTGAAAAAGCATATTTTATTAGTGATGTCGCAGATCAATATACTGTTTCTGAAATTGAACCTGGTCTAGAACCAGAGGCAGAAAAAGGTTGGGACATGATTGTTATCATTGACGATTTAATTAAAAATAAAGAAACTTATAGACGCATTATAGACGAGCTATCTTCAACTCCTAATGACCTTAAAGAGGAGTTTGATTCAACAAAAGCATATTATCTTCAACTAAAAAATAATGTTTCGCAACACAAAAACAGCCTTAGGAATAGAATAAATAGAAACAAATAAAAAAAAGCGGTGTAAACTCAATTGATAGAGCTACACCGCTTTTTTTTGTTTATGCCAATTCTATACTAGCAATATCTATTAACTTTTGTTTTATTATTGAAAAATCATTATTTAAATCTAGAACACCTGCAGATATTTTGTTACCACTCATATAATAGCAGTTTGATGGATATAATTCTTCATCAGTCTTAGCATAAAGAATATACCCTGATACTTTTTTGCTTTTAACTTCTTCTTGTTTATTCTTAACATAAGTAAAAATCTGGTATATATTTCCTGAATTAATAGTCGAAACTTCAAAATGTGTTTGCAAAGAATGACTATAATATTTAGCATCAATTATTAGGATACTATCACCTTTTGAAAGCATAATATCGGTCTTCATTTCAGGAAGCAAATCAATATATCCATCATCAACCTGCCATTCAATTTTAGAAGCATTAGCACTTAAATCTGGCATTTCCTTTCTGTAAAACTCTAAAATGAATTTTTCATACAATCGACACATACGTTGTTCATCAATAAAATTTGCAATTTTAATATCACCATCGTCTGTTGTTTGAAGCATTCCTTTTAAGACTAAATAGCAAATAGATAAAAGCATTCTATAAGTTTTATTATTCTTATTATATTGAATCTTCCAATTGATGCTATTAATTGGAATAGCATTAACATCGTTAAGATATACTAAAACTTTTTTTATTGATTTCTTTTGTTCTATGCTCGCATCGCTTTTTAACAAATAATAGAATGTTGTTTTTATTATTCTATTCATATAAGAATCAATTGACAGTTCATCAAATGAGCAACACATTCTTCTTTTCTGCATTGATTGCTTTTTAATTGATTCAGAAACATCAATTTTTCCTTTAATTGTCGGAATTTCATCAGAAATGATAATATATTCTTTATCTAGACCTCTCTTAATCTGAGTAGATACACCCTTAACTAGGATTGCAGACAACAAATCAGCAATATTATCAAATTCTTCAGTTCCAACCTTTTTATAGCCTTCTTCATTCAAAACACTAAAGGCATAAGCAAGCATATAATAAATATTCTTTATCTTAATCATTTGATTGCTTTTCTAAGTGCATCACTCCAAGTAGCAACTTTAGAAGGTTCATCGAACCAATACTCCTTCAATAATTGAATAAGTTTATATTCAACAATGTTGTATAAAGTGATGTCATCAACAGATTCTAATTCGCTAAAGTAGCTATGGCCAATGCAGAAACCTTCTCCCAATGTATCATCTTTTGATATTGCGGCATTTAGTGCTTTAACAGTATTAATTAAATTGATGAATTTTTCGCTTTCAAAACCACATGCATATTCATTGAATTTTTCATCATCGAATTTTGGTGTGACATTGTAAAAAGCAAATCTTCTTCTTAACGCGTAGTCGATAATAGCAAGGCTTCTGTCAGCAGTATTCATTGTTCCAATAATATATACATTCTTAGGAATTTTAAATTTTCTTTTTCCATATAACAATGGTATTTCTATTCCCCTTTTATCCTTTTCAACAAGCATGAATAACTCGCCAAATGTCTTACTTAAATTACCTCTGTTTATTTCATCAATGATAAAAAAGTAAGGATTTTTTTCATCATCTTCTTCAGCCTTTTTACAGAAATTATAGAAGATACCTGTGCTTAATTCAAAAGGTTGATTTTCAGCTGGACGATACCCAATAACAAAGTCTTCATAGGAATAACTTTGATGGAACTGCACTATTTCAACTCTATCTGTATTTGCCTCTCCCATTATAGAATAAGCTAGTTTTCTTGCAATGAAAGTCTTACCAACGCCAGGAGCTCCTTGTAAAATAATGTTCTTTTCGTGCATCAATAAACCAACTAAACGATCATATTCAGCATTATCCATAAATACTGTATTTAAAAAATCAGCTTTTGTATATGGTTTATATTTTGTTGCTGTATCAGAAATATCTTCATCAGACGATTCATCAACAAATAATGATTCTAAGTCCTGAACATATTCTGTGTATTGAGTAATATCCGTTAAGGTCTTCATCGCAGCTTTTCCAGGATGATCCCACATTCCAACATTAGTCCATTTAACTTTTCTTACGTGCTTAAATGAATCAGCTCT